>ERZ1292632.1041-Hain-H43-01um-R2-1041-length-29075-cov-13_pt1 | contig 29075 bp, 29 predicted proteins | sample MGYA00564407_ERZ1292632 | MGnify/ENA primary metagenome ERZ1292632 (study PRJEB36523, sample SAMEA6512637) | groundwater metagenome | collected 2019-01-08 | study: AquaDiva: Metagenomics assemblies of 32 groundwater samples | reverse complement strand
GTCGTCAGGATTCAATTCAAAATACATTCGAACTTCGTTCAATACACACCGCCAATTTTCATATTTGAACGTGAAAAAAAGAGTAAATTATCTAATAATCATAGGGGTTTTAATTTTAATAGCCACCCTTGTATTTTACAATCTTAAAAAGTCAACCGCGCTAAAAATGGATATTTTGAATACCATACAAGACACGACATGGAACAAAGATAATAATTGGGCCGGAGAAGGCTATGTTTTTTATAAGAACAATAGCGGTCAGATGAAATGCATTCACCAAATATATGGAAGCGGAGTATATGTAACCTATTCGGAATATTGTACGATCAGCATTTTAGATACCGAGAACATAAAAATTGATAATGAGGTTTACGCGTACCGAGACAATAAACTCGTTTCTAAAGATGTAACCCTTGTGCTAAAAGAAAAAAGACCCATGGTATATGGCAAAACCAGTCCCGTTGATATGCGGGTTATAAAAGATCCAAAATTTCAAATTGAAGATTTGGACAAATAAGTCACTAGGCGAGCTCCGCCAATTTTCAGACAATGAACGTTAGAAGGAAAATATTTTTTACTTCTGCTTTGCACTGGGTTTATTTTCCCCTTTTCTTCGTGTTTTACGGTCTCTCTTTTAAGTTTGTCCAACTTCGTGATTGGTTTTTTCTTCTGGCAGTCGTCATGGTCATCTCCTGGCTTCCTTATAAAGGGTGCCCGCTTACGGCTTGGGAAAACGGGTTGCGAGAGAAAGCCGGCCTCCAAAAGCGCCGAATGTTCGGCCTTACTAACGTAGTTGACCGGAAACTGAGAAAATCGCTCGGATTCGGTTTGCCAAGAGGAACAACCCTTTTTATTGTTGTCGCGATGGTTCTCATCCGGATTTGGGCTGGTTAGTTTTAGTAAAATTTACTTCAGGTTATTTTTCATATTTTAATAAAAAGAAAGGAAGTCGGCGAGAGGCAACGGCTACCATGATCGCCTCTTTGCTCATTTTTTAATTTGTGGTATCCTAATTTTCAGCAGTGCCGTTGTTTTATAATTTGAGGAGGGACTTTATGGACGAGGCCGAAAGAAAATTTCTTGCCGAATTTATTCGCGAGTCCGATGCCATTGAGAATATTAAAGACGACATGGGTCTGCTGGAAAGACAGATCGCCGAAGACAAGACTGATGGTCATGTGGGAGCCATGCTATGGCTGGAATTGCTGGCACGGACTGGGCGCGGCGGCAGTTTGGTTGACGAAAAGCTTATTTGTCAAATCCAGGGCTTTATTACCGCCGAGCAGTATCTAAGACCCGGCGGACCGGAATTGCGCCGAGAATGGATCGGGAAGTATAGGAACGTAAACGTATCAGTAGGCGGCAGAGAATGTCCCGACCACAGATCAATCCCCGCTTTGATGGACTTTCTGCTTGAGCAGGTCCGCGGGTGGCAAAGGAGCGTAATGAATAACGCGTCAAGACACGATATCTGCACCGTGGCGGATTTTCACTTTGTTTTTGAAAAAATACATCCTTTCGCCGATGGTAACGGCAGAACCGGCCGTGCCCTAGTTTGGTATCTTTTAAAGTGTGCTGGAGTTGAACCATTCATTTTTACAAATCGCGACAAGCATGAAACGTATTATCTGTGTTTTGAAAAGCCCGTGGATATGCGCAGATATTTTATGAGCAAAATGGGTCTTGGCATCCAGACGGTGACCGCTCAATAAATTCAGGGCAAGCCCGCTCAACCATAGGGAGAAGAACTCCCTTTTGTTTTTGCCCAGAAAGGGTATAATATGGTTTAATGTCCTCCATCGTTGACCAGATAAAGGATCGGGTGGATGTTGTTGACCTGATATCCGGCTATTTAAAGCTGCAAAAATCTGGCATCAACTACAAGGCCCGCTGTCCTTTTCATAATGAAAAATCAGCTTCTTTTTTTGTTTCGCCGGAGAGGCAGATCTGGCACTGTTTCGGTTGTTCGGCCGGCGGCGACGTTTTCGGTTTTGTTAAACAGATAGAGGGCATAGAGTTCGCGGATGCCTTGAGGATATTGGCTGCACGAGCCGGAATTGAGCTTCACCGCCAAAGTCCGGAGTACAAGGAATATCAGACCGCTAAAACCAAACTTTACGAGATTTGCGGTTTGGCGACCAGGTTTTTTGAAAAACAGCTGTACGAGTCGGACGCCGGTAAAAAGGCCTTGGCCTATTTGCGCGACAGGGGATTGACAGATGAATCAATAAGAAATTTCCGTCTTGGCTACGCGCCGGATTCTTGGAACGCCCTCGGCGATTTTTTACAGAGGAACTATAATTCAAAAGACATATTTGACGCCGGCCTGGCGGTGAAAAAAGACAGCGGAGGTTATTACGACAGATTTCGTTCAAGAATCATGTTCCCCATCTTTGATCTGAACGGCCAAGTCGTGGGATTTGCCGGCAGAGTTTTCGGCGACTTGGCGAAAGACACCGAGGCCGCAAAATATGTGAACACTCCGCAAACGGCCATTTACGATAAAAGCAGGATCCTTTACGGCCTGGACAGGGCTAAGCTGGACATCAGACGCAAAAATAAATGCCTTGTGGTTGAGGGCAATATGGATGTCATCATGTCGCATCAGGCGGGGGCTACAAATGTAGTCGCGTCTTCCGGCACGGCCCTGACTGACGGGCACCTGAAAATAGTCAAAAGATACACTGATAATCTTGACCTGTGTTTTGATGCCGACAGCGCCGGCACGCTGGCAACTGACAGGGGAGTGGATCTGGCGCTTGCGCATGGATTCAATGTCGGGATAGTCGCGATAGGCCTGCCTGCGCAGGCAGGCGAACCGGAGCTGAAAGACCCGGCGGATTATGTGAAAAAGTATGGCTCAAAATGGTCGGAGCATTCAGAAAAATCGCGGCCCTTCCTGGAATTCTATTTTGAAACCGCCAAAAAAACCCTGGACATAACGACTGCTCTGGGTAAAAAACTGCTGGCCCAGAAACTTTTGCCGTTTTTGGCCTCAATGGTCAATAAGGTGGAGCAGGCGCATTGGGTAAGCGAAATCGCCTTAGCTTTGAAGCTGAAAGACGACATTTTATTTCAAGAGATCGCCGCGGCTAAACCGAAGGGCTTGGAAGTTCAAGATGAGGAACAGAATCAAACAACCGTGCCGCCGAAGGAAAACTTTAACGTAATGGAAGAAGGACTGCTTGCTCTAATAATGAAAAAGCCGGACATTGCGTTGGACATCCGGCCGGAGGATGAAGAATTTTTGTCCGATCGCCTGATGGTTCTAGTGAAAGACATCAGTCTTTCCCTCGGCCGTAAACCATCGGGCGAGGCCCTCAATGAAACCCGCGAAGGTCCCGACTCGCAGAAGTCGAGGATCCTCGATTTTTCGGAGAAAAATCGGGACAAAAAAATGATAACCCAACTGACATCTGCGGCGGGGCCTGAATCGGCGATGAATTTGGAATTTATATATTTAAAATCGCAGGAACTGTGGAAAGATGTTGAAGACGATGAGCTGATCGGCGAATTTAAAAAAATTCTTGGCCAGATGAAACGGCGCAAGATATCAGCCCGGCTGGAGGATTTGGAGTTTGACATTAAAACTGCCGAGAAGGAGCGGGACAAAGAAAAACTGGCAACGTTGACGGCCGAGTTTTCAAAAGTTTCCAAACAATTAGCGCAATAAATATGCCTAAAAAAATGAGAAAGGGTAAAAAACCGTCCAAGAAAAAACCTTTGAAAAAAGGGGCCGGTTTGAAATCGGCCAAGAAAAAAACCGGGCGCGGGCGGCCAAAGATTAAACGCGCTAAAACCGCAAAAACGGCGGCCAAAGTTTCAAAATCCTTTTCCGAAGATAAAATCCTGAAACTAATAGACAAAGGTCGTCATCGGGGATTTATCACCGAAGCGGAAATTTTACATACCTTCCCTAATGTTGAAAAAAATATAGAGGGGCTTGAACGGCTTTATGAACGGCTGGAAGCGGCGAATATAAATATCATTGACACGGGCAAGGTTTTTTCCGAGGAACAGACTAAAGAGCACGAGGAAAAAAAGAAGCTGGAAACGGAACAGATAGAAGCCGGCTCTGATTCCGTCCAGATGTATCTGCGTGAGATAGGCCAGTATCCTCTGCTTCGCGGCGAAGAAGAAGGGGAGCTTGCAAAAAGGATTGAAAAAGGAGATGAGTCCGCCAGACAGAAGCTCATGCTTTCAAACTTGCGTCTGGTCGTTTCCATCGCTAAGAAATACGTCGGCCGTTCGCCGAATCTGACCCTTTTGGATCTGATACAGGAGGGCAACATCGGGCTTTCGCGCGCAGTGGAGAAATTTGATTACAGGAGGGGATATAAGTTTTCAACGTATGCCACTTGGTGGATAAGGCAGGCGATCACAAGGGCTTTGGCCGACCAGGCGCGCACTATCCGCATTCCGGTGCACATGATTGAAACGATAAACAAGTACCAGCAAGTCGTGAGGCGGCTGGTGCAGGACTTGGGGCGCGAGCCGTTACCGGAGGAAGTGGCGGCGGAGATGGGAGTTAATGTGGAAAAAATCAGGCACATACAGAAGATCTCGCAGGATACCGTGTCGCTGGAAGCGCCCGTGGGGAGCGACGACGATGAAAGCTCGCTTCTTGCTGACTTTATTGCTGACGAGGATTCGGCAACTCCGGAGACTATGGCTGGCCGCAGAATATTGAAAGACCATTTGCAGGAAATTATAAGCGAGTTATCAATGCGCGAGCAGAAGATCCTAGAGATGCGGTTCGGGCTTAAAGACGGAGTAACTCACACCCTTGAAGAGGTGGGCAAGGTATTCGGCGTAACCCGCGAGAGGATAAGACAGATTGAGGCGAAGGCGCTTGAGAAGATCAGACAACACCACAAGATAGAAAAGCTGAAAGGGTATTACTAATAAAATTTTAAGAGGGCGTCCCGCTAATGGCGGGACGCCCTGATTATAAAAACAAAAAACTCCGCTATGCGGAGTCCTCTTTCGGTATGGTATGACAAGTCCGGCAGCGGGCCTCATAAAGTTCGGTATCGCCGACCTCAACCTGTTCTCCGGTGCCTCCCTTTTTTTGCGTAAAGATCGCCGGTCCGTTTTCGTCTTGGCACACAAGGCAAATAGCCGTTAATTTCAGCACCTCATCCGCCATTGCCAGTAATTGCGGCATTATTCCGAACGGCCTTCTCCATGCATCCATATCTAAACCGGCGGCAATGACGGTGAAATTTTTACTCTTGTATTTCTCAAGTAATTCCTCCAGATATTTAAGAATGTCCGGGCCGAAAAACTGCGCCTCGTCAAGAACGATTAACTCCGGCCTAAAGGAATCAACTAAATTTCTAAGTTCTTTTGAATGTTCCAATGACCGTTTTGCCAAACGGTCGTATCCTTTCAATTTTTTGTTGCCCTCTATTTTACGAGCCTCATCTCCTTCAATCAGGCAAAATATATTCCGGGCACCCCTATTTTCACTACTCGGTTTAACGAGCAGGATCCTTCTGTTTGCCCAAGCCGATCTTCCCATTCGCCGCACTAATTCTTCGCTTTTTCCTGAAAACATCGGACCGGTGATTACTTCAAGGCGTGCCATGTCTTTCCCCCTGTTTTTAAGTAACTACCGGTATTATACAATAATCGGCTCCCGATTCAACTTGAAATTAATCCGATTTGCTGTTAAAATGCCGTTATCGTGTTTCGGAGATGGCCATTGAGCTACCCCGGAATGCGTCGCATTCCGGGGTAGCGAAATGGGTTGAAGTGCCCGATGGCACTTCAACGGGAAATTTAGCGAGCATAAGCGAACGTAGCCGTCCGCGGCATAAGCCGCGGGTAACGGCTAAAATTTCCCAGGAAGAGCGGCTCGCCGCGATAACATTGGCTATCCGTTTAACAATTAAATACGAAGTATTTTATAATTCCGGGGTAGCTCAATGGTAGAGCGGCTCCCTGTTAAGGAGATGGTTCCAGGTTCGAGTCCTGGCCCCGGAGCCAGTGTGCACGAACAGAGGCGAGAGCTTCTGTTTTTGCTTTATTCATCGGAGTTTTCGTCAGTTCTAACCTTTCGTATTTCGCTTCCAGCGCCGGATAGTCGTTTCCTATCTCTCTAAACCACTCTTCTGGCTTGATAAAGAGCTTTTTGTCTTTAATTATCGGCGTTTTTCCAAGAGCGAGCAGAATTTCTTTCTTCAGTTCTAACCCTTTCTTGCCCATTGTGTTGGCTCGTAAGAAGGCGACTCTGGCATAGGTGGCAAAAGCAAAAGTTTTCTCGGTAAGCTCAAGCCATTTCTCGGCTCGCGTTTCGGTGTGGCGCAGGTTTTCTTTCATTTGGGCTATCTTGGTCTGAAGCGTGTTTTTCTCTTTGATAAATGTGTCATCGTCAATAAGTTGGCGGTACCGCATTTTTGTAAGCTCATCCAACTCTTTTTGGGTGACTACCAAGTTTTTGTGTTGCATCTCGTAAACTTTTGACCTATCTTCAATCTCGCTATCATTTTTCTCATTCAAACCCTCCAGCGCCCACTGCAAGAATTCTGGCAGGATGGTGTATTTTTCAATTTCTTTTTCAATCATTACTTCCAAATCGTCCAACGGGATATTTTTCCGTTGATTGCATTTAACTTTAATGGTTCTCCTCGTGCAGTGATAATAGGTGTGCTCTCGTATCTCGCCGGACTTGAGAAGTTTTCGTTTGGTTTCGGCCGTATAGAGGCAGTTGCATATGCCGCACCGCATGGACCCGGTAAATGCAAAATAGTGCTCTTTCGGCCGTGGCTTTCCTTCTCTGCCAAGGAGCATTTGCACCCGGTCATATTCCTCAAGCGTAATCATTTTTTCGTGCCGTCCCTCATATTGCACGCCATTTACCACAAGGATGCCGGCATAAAATAAGTTTGTGAAAATCTTGTATATTCCGCTTCGAGACAAAGGATTGTCTCCAATCCGTTTAAATTTCCTCGTTCGAAAACCCCACTCCTCGGTTGCGATTTCCAAAATTTTTGGCGGAGTATAGTTGCCCGTAAGCATCAAGTCCCACATTTTGCGAATAAGATTAAATCGTTCGGGGTCTTTGATGACGATCTTGTTTTCTTTGTCGTTGAGATAGCCGAGCGGAGCTACTCCCGTTTGCCAGCCGGCATTTAATTTTTTCAAAAGGCCTCGCTTAGTATCGCGGCTGAGGTCAAGGATGTATTGATTGGCTTGACCGGTTTCAACATTAAACAGCAGGACATTATCGCTTGGCAGATATTGCCGTTCAGTGCTTTGAATAGATTTGATTATTCCTTGTTGGAGAAGCCAGCTTAATTGGCCGCTATCAATGGGGTTGCGAGTCAATCTGTTTAAGTGCCAGCATAAAATTCCATCCGCATCGCCGTTTTCAATTCTCCGTATCATCTCGTCAAAGACGGGCCGGTTGTTTGGTTTTTTGGCCGACTTTGATTCGGTGTAAATTTCCACGATTTCCAACTCTAAATCTTTGGCAAGTTTTTTCAGCCGGTCAATCTGATCGTCAATGGACTGCACTTGGCGATCCTCGCTCTCAGATGATTTTCTGGCGTAGAGGAAGTATCTAATTTTTTTGGCAATTTGGTTCATTTGCATCTTAATTACACCCCTATAACACTTTCGGGCGCAAGCCAAGCTATCAAGTGGATAAAGTTTTACTCTCAATCATTCCTTTATATCGTCTTTTTCGGTATTCCAGCTTGAGGCATTTTCGGCATCCAATCGTGTTATTGAGCGGGTGCCGGAAGAGTACGCCGGCCCGGGCACTACATAGTGGGCATTGAAACCATAATCTCATGCCGTTGTAGTGGGTCTTGGAGGTGGCAAGCCCGATATTCCATCCAAGCGATTCTAACTCCGAGTTCAAGATGTGCTCTTTTAACTTGCCTCGGTATCGCCTCAAAAAATCCTCAATTCTGATTTTTGAGCAATTCTCAACCAAGAAAGTTTTTCCTAAATCATTTGGATTCAATGTTTTCATGTTTGTTTAGACCTCCGTAAAAGTGATGTTAAGTGAGTTTTTATTGCTCTGCGGATTTATTTTCAGGATTATTCACGGCGTTAATCTGCTGATTTTGAGCAATAAACGCTGTTTTGGCTTTTACATTAAGTTCTATGGGAGGATTCTTGATTTGCCGGAGTATGGTGAGCGCGGTGGTGAGCTGGCGGTGGGCCCTGTCCAATTCTTTGCTTAGCGTGGCAATATGAGCGTTTCTCTCATTGCTGAGTTCGAGGCTATAAATATTGCTATTCATCACGCTTGAGTAGCCAATGATCTTACCGTATGTTCCCGCGATAAGTTGCACCAGCACTTTTTCGCTCGCGGTTTTGCAGTTATATTCCTTTTCAATTTGTCTTGCGACCGTTATCACTAAAGATTGATGACGCTCACTTACGGTTGTAGCAAGCGCGTAGTGAGTATCCAATCCCATTGAATCCAATACGCCGCTATGTGATTCCAGCATGTCTTTTTTCATCGCTTCGGCCTCCTTGTCGGATGCCGCCAAATAGGCATTCACCTTTTTAGTGACGGTTTCCAAGAGATAATCTGGATCGCTGGTTATATGCAGGTCTTTTCTGATCATGTTGCGAATTTCCTCTGGCGTATAATCCTTCGCAAGCGATTTTTCTTTGTTTGGCTTCGCCGGAAGCTTGGCGCCAGCATCTACGGCTTTTGGTTGGTTTTTAGGGTTTTTGCTCATGGTTCTATTTTTACCCCACCTCCCAACTCACTATTGTTTTTGACCTCGGAGATGTTGAGCTGGGTGGTGGGGTAGATTAATATTTTCCGTTTATCGCTCTGGTCTGCCTCTTGGGTGACCAAGCCGGCGGTTTCAAGCATCGGGATAATCTGCTGGCGCAGCTGCCAATCGGCTATAAACCGCCCGTATACTTGATAGTGCTTTTGGGATATCTCTTGCCGGCTTATGCCAAGCTCGCCGGTGATTTCTTGGAAGCTCTCGGGTCGGTTGCTGTTTTTGTCATTCCAAGCGGAGAGGATTACTTCTCGGTAGAGGTTGAAGATGTATGGGGGCAGATTCAATTCTTGGCTTTCGGAGATTATCCCCCAGATTTTAAACGCTTCATCAATGTCGCTGTCGCTGGCGATAACGGTTGATCCATCCTGTCCTTTTTCTCTAAACCATAAATTCAGCAACGCGAACGATTTGATAATTGCCAGCAAGCGTCCGATGTCCCGCGAGTGTCTGGGTTTCAGCATCTTATTTTTTGAGAAGAATCGTTCCTCAATTTTTTCTGGCGAACCGATTTTGATTTCTTGGATATCAGCCTGCTTCACCGCCAGTATCCGATTTTTCAAAAGTTCTCTTTCGGGGTTTTGGTTCAGCCATGCTTTATACGAATCGTTGTCGGCTTCTTTTTTGATTTTTTCGTGGATTGCTTCTCTGATTTTTTCTTGATTGGTTTCTGGTGAGAGTAAAAGAAATCTTGTCGCCTCCTGCTCGTCAATTTTTAGGCCTGCGGTGCAAAAGATAACCGAAGGATAGCCGCGTAATAAAACGGTTTTGGTTTTAAGTCCGAATTTTTGCGTCTTGTCGGTTATCTTCAGGCGAATCTCTTTTTTGTCGTGTGACAAGAGCGGCCGGAGTCGTTCCAACAGCTGGGTGTGCGGTTGGTCAAGAAAAATGAGAATCTTGCGAGATAGATCAACCAAATATCCGCCCTTCTCTTTTATATACTCTCCGATGTCATGGAAGAATGCGGTTGGCGAGCAGTAGCCGATTTCAATCACATCTTCTTCGGGGAATAATCGGGCAATCTCCGTTGGGATGTACGATTTGCCGGTTGAAGATGGCGCATTAAAACTAATGTTGAATTGCGATCCTTCAGTGAAGGCGGAGAGCTCACAGAGGAATGTTATCAGTTTATTTTCCTCGTCTTTTTTAATCGTGAGGCCGAGGATAGAAATTAATTCTTGGGATGAGAGCGGTTTGAATTGCGATGTATCTACCGGCGGCCGCAATGGTTTTGGTTCGGGCCCTGGCGCCTCTCTTGGCGCGGGTGCGGGCCTGGGCCGGCTTATCCTCAAGTTTAACTTCTCTGCGAGGTTTTCAAATTCGCATCGCTTGAGACACATCATGCATTGGCCGCTTCCTGTTTCTGGTTTGATGTGGAAAGTAAGCAAATGACTACCGGTCACATCGGTTTTCTGGCAGTAAGGGCACCAGATCACGAGCTCTCCGCCGCTCGTTGTATACGCAACTTTATTTTTATGTAATTGCTCGCTAATGTTCATGTTTATGTATGTAATTTAGGTTTATAAGTCGCCGGTTTGTTTTCTGCGTTCCTGAAGTTGTTTGTATTCGGCTTCGGTCATGGGTTGGTAAACAATTTCAACGAGACGCATCAGCTTGATCCCTTTCTCGTACGCTTCTTCACGGGTTATTTCTTTGCCAAAGCGCTTTTTATACATGTTCTGAAATTTTGTTATTTGCTCATCCGACAACATGAAAATCACGCATCCGAATAAATGCGATTTTTAAGAATTTTTTGGTTGTGTAGCAGGCTCTGGGCCGGGACCTCTATTTTGTCCTCAAAGTAGTCATTGATGATTTGCTCAATGTTTCGTTCTCGTTTGAAAATGAAGCGTATTTTCTTGGGATAACTTCTATCCAATTCCAATAGCTCATACTTAAGCGTCAGCAATACGGAGGCAAGTCCTAGATCAAATGTTGAAAATTCTTGGTTCATGGGAATTAATGTTTATGTTAATCGCCCATGATCGTTGCTCACGCAAACAAAAACGGGCTCACAAATGCCCTCAATTTCTGCTTGAAAGCATTTGCAAGCCCGTAGACTCGGAAGATACGATTCACGCCTACCCCGTAGAGTAGGAACTATTCAATTGTGATTTTACTGTAGCATGTTTTTATCGTGTCAACAACACCGGTTTTCCACAGCCTACCATTTGGTATCATTGTCAGCTTCAACTGTAATGTGAGGTATCTTTTCCACCCGCACTTTGATTGAGAGAGGTTTTTTGCAGTGAGGGCACGGCATGTCAAAGGAGGCATCTTCCTCAAATCTGCTGTTTCTGAACAACACCTCCGTGCAGTTCGGGCAATGCTCAGCACTTTTTTGCTTATTCATTTTCATTTTTATGCTAATTTATGTGTTGTTTCTATACTGGCAGGTTTATCTATTTTTGACAAAGATTATTTCAGAGATTGTCAGCGAAAGAAATAAGTGATACTGTAAAAATACTAATTTCTTCTATGGCGCAGAAAGCACAATTTGAAGAGCTATACGCAAAGGCCAAAGCACAGCTTAAAGATTTTGGCGCCAAACCGATTAAAGATGTCGGGCAGATTTTGACTATTGTGCAGGAGGCTGAAGTTCCAGAAAGTAAAGTGATGGAATTCACTCAAGAAATCTATATCAAGCTATCACAAGATAACGGGCGCGATCTTAATCAAGCTCGTCAAAGCTGGGTAGTGGCCAGTGGTAATAATTTTGAAGAATTTGTTCGCAACTTAATCAATGACGCGCTAAACAGAGAAGGTATTCTTGCGATTAAGGGTGACCAGCTCAAGAGAAATCCAAAGGCCAAGGAGATCGTTCAATTTCTTACGCTTAAGGCAAATAGGCGGTGCACACAACAAACAACTGGTGTGTGGCCTGATTCAGATATTGTGGTACTTACCAAGGACAAGAAAGGAAATTTAAAAGTGTTTGCCTTGCTTAACTGCAAGACAAGTGATCACAGCAGAAACGACGCAGTGCTTTTCTGGGCCCTAGCTCTCCGCGATAACAATATAAAATATTGCCTGATGACACAGGATTTAGATAAAAAGTTCGTTAAGGGAGACAATGAGGCCAGCGGTTTGAGAAAGAAAGCGGAAGCTTATCTTGATCGTGTTTACACAACTCACCCCTCCACCACAGAGTGCGCGCAAGTTCGCAAGCTGGATTTTACAAAACCAGATGGAGCAAATTCTCTTTTTGACGATTTACGAATGTGGCGAAAAGAAGTAGTGCCTGATTTTGCTAACGATTTTTTAAGCAAGGAGTCCCTGCTTTCCTAATTTTGCTTCCTGGTGCAGGCGGTCTACAGCGATATCGCAATATTTTTTATCGATCTCAACTCCTATTCCTTTCCTGCCGTGTAGAGCAGAGGCAATTAGCGTTGATCCGCTGCCCAAAAATGGGTCTAACACCGTATCTCCTATAAAGCTGAATAATTTTATACAGCGGCGCGGCAATTCAATCGGGAATGGCGCAGGGTGTCCGCCCGCCCCCTTTTTACTTTGACCGTTGAATGTCCAAACGCCATTTGTCCAATCCATGAATTCCTTTTTTGTTATATCATTTTTCCTGCTCCCACTATTTTTCTTCCAACCATCTTTATATAGAACCAGAATCAGTTCCACTGGTGCAATAACATACGGAGCGGAAGCGGACATAAAAGAACCCCAAGCGGTACGACGCGATATATTACCTTCGTTCCAAATAATCGTTGAGTGGTATTTCCAACCTATATCTTTTGCTATTTTCGTAATATCTGCACCAACTGATTTTTGGCCACCTTTATTTTTATCAAGTGGGATATTTAACAAAAATCGCCCTTCATTTCTTGCAAGGTCAAAGCATTTCTTAATCCATTTCTTAGTAAATTCAAGATAGTCCTCGTAAGATAAATTATCAGCGTGGGAGTTATAGTGAATATCTACATTGTATGGTGGCGAAGTAACAATTAAGTCAACTGAATTATTTGGGATCGAATTAATTTTCAAAATATCATCTTTGTATATTGAAACATTGTCTGCCGAAAAATATGGACGGATTTTTTTATCTGTCTGCTGAATTGTTTTCGGTAAAATGGTTTCGGGAGCAGACACGCTCATATCTCGAATCACATCAAGAACTATCCCCTGAATTGAAACATCCCGGCCGTTTCTAAATATTAGCGGCTCCATACTCTTATTTGCGGGTTGTAATCGGATATGACCCCGCTCTTTGTAGAATTTCTTTAGGGTTGCTTCATGGTTATCTATGAGTGCAACCACCTTTTGCCCATTATCGGCAACGGCTTGCTGTTTCACTAACACAACATCGCCATTATTAATGCCCTCATCAATCATGCTGTTGCCAAGCACGCGCAGGGCGTAGAATTCACCACTTTGAGGTAACTTGCTTTGAGGGACAGCGATCATTTCTTTGTCTTGAATGGCTTCAATAGGCTGGCCCGCGGCTATTGTGCCCAAAAGCGGAATTTTAACCAGCTTGGCGGTTTTCTCTACCAAACTGATACCTCGCGCCGAATTATCGTCTTTAATAATGAATCCCTTATCTGCTAAGGTTCCAATATGTTGGTGGATCGTAGAGAGGGAGGAGAGACGGAAGTGCTTTTTTATTTCTTCAAGCGTTGGCGAGAAGCCCTTCCTATTGATGTAGAACTTAGTGTAGTCGTAAATTTGTTTTTGTCGCTTGGTTAGAGTAGCCATAAACGATTGACTCTGTATGATTATTTTCTTACACTATTAGTATACCGAAGATTTGCCGAAGATGTAATAGTGAGTTATCCACATATGCCAAATTGGTTAAAAAACTTAATAAACCTGCTGTTACGATCACAGGCTCAAAACCCGAGAGCACCAGTCGAGGAGAAATCTATTGAAATTTTCCCTGCGTTTTCTACTAAGACGCTTTTTGTGAATTCGGAGATCGGCCTAAATGTTCGCTCGGGGCCCGATGTTAATAGCGAAAAAATTGGCACTATCTCATATGGCGTAGAAGTAACTGTTCTACAAGAACAAAGCAAATGGTTTGAGATTAAATCGGGCGATCTGCAAGGATGGGTTAGTTCTGTTTATCTAACAGAGGAAAAACCATTGGAGCTAACACAGAGAGTTATAAAAGAAGACGCCTCAAGTGAATTTCCTCAATTCAAAAAAGCTGTTGCAAATCTCGCTAGCGACATCAATACTATAAAACTTCGAAAAATTATCGAGGACGAATTTAGGGGCAGTGCAAATAGTTGGGACCTACAATGTACCGAGTATGTTTGCTACAAACTTAGGCAGATGGGGGTGCGCATATCCTGGCCCGCGGAGCGGCCACGGCATGGAGGAAGGTGGGCCGGTATTTTTGAGAGGAGTGGACTTTACAAAATATTGAACGAGCCCAAGGCCGGATGCGCTATGTGCTTCACGACTGGCTTCAGAACGGCGGCTATGAATGAAACCGGTCATGTTGCTTTTGTTGAGCAAGTATTAGAAGATGGATCGGTAAAAATATCTGAGGCAAATTGGCCCCCACCTGGGAAATATAACGAGCGAGTTATGCCCATATCGGAGTGGCGTGATAAATATAAATGTCGTTTTGTAGATTTTTCTTAAAAATAATTTGAAAATATGAAAGACAAAAAAGAGATAGAAGCTGTACACAAACACGATTTAGAAGCACTGCTCCAGAACTTAAATTTACTGGATAGTTTTAGGGGCGGGAAAATAAAATGCCAATTTTGTAATGATGTACTTAGAGATGATAATTTCGGGGCTGTTTACCCAGAGCAAAATAAGATTTTATTTTCTTGCTCAAAATTAGAATGCTTAGCCAAGATGCCTAAAAAATAAGCATGACATTAGTTTCATCAATTCTAACTTTTGGAATAACCGCCGGATTCTTTATCTGGTTAATTATTTATCTTTTTGTATTGCATCAAGAGAAAGGCGAAAATTTGGTCGGTTGGTTGGCTAAACTTATCGCGTGGACCGGGAAAAAGGCAGAAAAAACAGCAACGGCGATGAACATTCAGGGTAAGATTGATAGCTTTGTTGCGGCTATTAACACGGAAGTCGAAGGGCTTTTGCCTTATGGTCTCAAGATCAAATGGATTTCTCCAGAATTAAATCGAGAGTCATTCATTGCGAACGATCGAGTTGTGGTCATGCTCGATTTTCATTCGAATCAAGACGAGAATCTTTCAAAAGCAACGGTTCTTTACATGAATAAAGCAGTTATTCCTGAAGCGCGACCGCACATACATGCAAAACTCGGAAAAGCAATTGACTTAATGATGGCGAAGAAAGCTCTACATTCTTTTGTAGAGGCCAGAAGTTCTTTTGGGCATTTCGTAAATTCGGTACTACGGCCGGATGTTGAAAAAGACACAGAGTTAAAGGAATTTTGTCAGATTATTGATACGACCGATGAAAGAGGTTTATTTACAAGAGTATTGTTAAGAGAACTACTGGAATTAGGCCGAAGAAAAGCTGGTATTACTGAAACCGGGGATACTGTTTTTGAAAGCAACAATTTTACTAAGTTTCTAAACGAAATTGCACAAAAAGAAAAAGGTCAAGATGTGCCACTTACTTTTGTGGGCCGAGATATTAAAGTTGCTATTATTCTCGTTGCAAGGTCTGGGGCAGAAGTGTTAACTGCGGACCCTTTCATCAGAAGAATAAAAGCAAAAATACAGCAGTCGGTTAATGTGATTTATATATTTGCAAGAGGGCCGAACACTAAACTCGCACGAGAAGTCACCGATGACTGTCAATCTTTACCCGAATTAACAAAACTCCATGAAGAAGAATTTCCTACACGATTTCCAGAAGGTGATCTTGCGAATGGTTTTTGTGCAATATTTTACAATCGTAAAACCATATGACTGAGAACGAGAAAAGAATATTAAAAGCAGTGGTTGATCGCGGCGGGCTTCTATCTCCTGCCGATTTGATTAATGGAATTGCTCAACAAGATCGAAAATCTGTAGAGAACTTAGTGGTGAGGGGTTACCTTGAAGAAGTGCCACAAGATGTGAAAGGAGTTAGGTTGGGTTCAACATATTCACTTAATTTTTATCGAGCTACAGAAAAAGGGCTTTTGGTTTTTTCACCCTGGTACATAAGGATGTGGCATGGGTTGAAGGGAGATGTTCGCACCATCGTAATTGCGGCGATTACGGCCCTCGTCACATCTGCGATTGCTATTATCATTGAAAAGTTTTTTCGATAATTAAGCACAAAGGACCCCGTTTCCGGGGCCCTTTAGCCATCGAGTAAGCGATCTTATGATCGTTTTGAGTATAACAGGCAAAAGCGCTCTATATCAATGTAGTGATATAGTAAGGCCGGTTACTGTATTAGCCGAGTGATATAGTGGGCGGGAATCGTATATAATCGGATACAATCGCATATAGTTGATATATAAGATTGGCTTCAGTCGGGAATATGCGTTATACCAGCAATATGGCAAAAAAGAGCACAAAAAGACCTCCTTCCGACGACGGGTTAAATACCGATTTTTGGAAGGAGCAGAGGAGAAAAACATTGATTGAAAGCACTGGCGCCTCGATGCGGCTTTCGGGTTCAAAAATTACCAACGAGGAGGTGGAGAAAATTATCGATTCCGAAAAGAAGGAATTATACCGATGCCCCGAGTGCGGGTTTCATTATCTCGATAAAGAATGGGCCGAGAAATGCGAGGCGTGGTGCCGAGAGCACAAGAGTTGCAATATTGAGATTACGGCTCATGCAGAGGAGAATAAGAAGACATAATTCGTTGCGCGATTTTCTGCGCGATTCTGGCTCATTTCACATCTGATACACTTTTGTCATGTATCTGAAAAGTGGTAGTATTTGATTGGAATAGTGAGAATCGGTATTTATCGGCGAAAGCCGGTAACAGGATTGTGTAATGAGTCCGCCACCCGCCTTTGTGCGGTGGATTTGCCCGAAAGGGTGAAGGGTGCGGTGAAAAGCAATTCTGGCTTACGGGTGTACCGAGAGCTCGGCCGAGCATAACTGGAGCACAATTGAGGGCCGAGGAGTGAAAGGAGTGTGAGACAGGCGACGAAATCCTTTCTCCCTTCATAGTAACTCGCTGTTCTCGCAAAGAACTTCCACAACGGGAGTTTTTTGCTTGAGTTGTTGCCCTACGGTAATATACCCCCGCTATGAAAAATGAAAAAATCGCCCCAGTAGTAGAGCAAAGCTCACTACGGGGCAGGGATTTCGGGGATATTATTGAGGTGGTTATTCTCCTGGTTGTTCTGGTGATTGGATTTTTCTACACCGTTCATGGGCTCTCGGATCGGGATTCTATTTCGGGTTCTCATAATCGGTACTACGAAGCGCGCGGAGGGTTTGAATAGTTGGACATTTTAACAATATGCTGTTAGTTTATAGATAGATTTTTGACACATCAACGGAAGGAGAAAAACATGAGCGGTGATTGTGTTTTTTGCGACAAAGCAAAGCTGGGAAACCGTCTTATTTCCGAAAATAATGGTTGGTATATAGCCGCCACTTTGGGTCAAATCACTGATGGCGGGTATGTGCTGGTTATCCCGAAAGAGCACATTGCCTGTATGGGTGCACTCAACAGAGAACAGACCAGTGCGATGCTGAAAACGACCAAAGAAACCTGCCGTGCACTTTCATTGGAATACCAGCATAGCCATTCCGCAACTCCATATCCTGTAACTGTTTTTGAACACGGCATTGTTGGACAAACAATCAAACACGCCCATCTACATCTTTTGCCAACGGTCATTGACCTTACGGCAAAGATGCGCAGTGATTTTCCAGAAGCCGAGATGGAAGAACTGCAATACGCCGCACATCTCCAAGAACTTTACGGCAAGCGACAAGAGCCGTATCTTTTCTGGACGGTGCCAAACGGCAAATCAATGGTTTGCTGGAACCCCTCAGCTCCACCGCAATATCTCCGTCTTGTTGTCGCAGAACTTCTGGGGAGACCGGAGCGAGGCAATTGGAGAAACATGGACGCTGGTTTGGATAGTGGTTTGTGTGATGATACTGTCGCTCGTCTCAAACCCTACTTTCAAGGGGACGGACGATGAGGCGTGTCATTGTTGAAACTCCTTACGCTGGCGATGTTGAACGGAATACCCACTATGCCCGTCTCTGTCTGCACGATTGTTTGTTGAGGGACGAAGCGCCATTTGCAAGCCATCTTCTCTACACCCAACCAAATGTCTTGGACGACGACATCCCGGACGAGAGAAAGCTTGGTATAACGGCAGGGTTTGCGTGGGGCGATGTTGCAGAGGCAACGGTAGTTTACACGGACTATGGAATATCCAACGGCATGAAAGAAGGTATTAAACGAGCAGAAGCCAGTGGTCGACCAGTAGAATATCGTAAGCTATTCAAAAATGATTAAAATAGCGGCAACGAAAGGTTGTCGCTTTTTCTTTGTTCTCAAATCGTTTAAACGGGGTCAATCTGGCGCCAAAGGTGCAAACCTGCCTGCCGGCCAGGCAGGGCTCTGGCCCGGGGTCAAACGCTCGCCACAAGGGGCACCCGGCCTGTGCCAAGGATCCTTGCCTGCGCTGAAAAGCTTCGGCAGGCAGGTCGGCGGGCAAGGAAACTGGGAGAAATAGTGAGTAGCGGGGTGGGGTAAGTTTATTGGTTGGCGAATTCTCGTAAATCTGGGATGTAAATGTAGCCATCATAGTTCTGAATTATTGTTCTAACGCTGTTCACGGTTCGGAGCAGAGGTGCTTGGTTCCAAGCGACCGATAAGCGTCCTAAAAAGTGCTGGTAATTCCAGCACTTTTTAGTTTCGAGTCCCAGACCCGGTCAGATTTTTGGTTCGAGTCCTTTCTCTAGTAAGCTTTTAATTTTACTTGATTTTTGATAGATATCATATGTGGCTGGTTATGATCAGACAATTGTTATAAGAGCCAGATATGTACCAATCGCGTTACATTTCTTTGCTTTTTTGCAAAAAGTGGGGCGAAGGTATAAACGTCCGGTTAAGATAAAATATAGATATCAAAGACGCGGACATTTTTACGTTACCGTTGATGGCGGGTCTGGTAGTATTGATGCATTATTTCAGGAACTTGTTTTGAATAGGGGTCTTTATTACTACGGCTGTGCAATTGAAAATAGACAAGAAATTATTACAAGTGTCGTACTACCAATTTTCCGACAATTAATTAATGAACGATTTTCAAATCCACACTCAAGATTTTTGCGGAACCATATACTTGGCAAATACGCCCAATCTGATTTTGTGCCGACTAATATCAAAAATGATTTTGGATATAGATTTGAACTCCTCTACAGACGGTGGGATCTGGGCCAAATTACTAACCGAGACTATGTAATAGACCTGGATTCCCTGTTGCATAATTTTATACTTACAAAGATTGGTCATGCTGCTGGTGCAAAAAGTCCAAAACTGAACAAGATTTTAAACATTCTTCGAAAACAATTTCCTATTTTTGACGAGGCTAGAGTGGCTATAGACAAAATGCATAAACTAAGAACGGGCGGGCTTCATAGACTAAACTCTCCGGGCACAACAGAAGAATTGGATAATCATTCCATGTCTTTGTGGAGTTATTTCGAATATCTAGACGACTTCTATGAATCTCAAAAAGAACATACAATCTGTTGGAAGGGTAAACGTTTCCGTAGATTTAGATATGGAGATCCTAGAGAAGCGCTCGACCCAAGTACTGAGAAACCAATGACAGATGAAAATGGTAAACCAATAGACTGGCCCGCTCTATGCGCTACCCGTCCTTGTCATGATTGTGCGGTACTAAAGGGGCAATTGCATGTCGAAGGATGCGATGCTGAGGTTTGTCCAAGATGCGGAGGACAACTTATCAGTTATGACTGCGGTTTGCCAGATGGCTAATTTCTAGGGTTTAAAAGTATTTTTCCGTCCTTTAGAAAAATCTCACTTTTTAGGTTGCAGAGTATCTCGCGTTTCTCCTCGCGGGTTCCTTCGCGCAGAATATATTTTGCGTAGTTTTTGATATTCACCTGGTCAATTTCGGCGGTACCGCCAAGTTCATTACCCAAAATCTCTTTTGCGAAATATTTTTGCCTGGCTATCCTGCGTTCTAACTCATTTATCTTTATGTAGAGTTGAATCTAAGTAAAAATAGGCGTATTCTGATAGTGTTGATATCTTATTGACTTTTCGTATGGCAGGGTATATATTGGGAGTATCAACGCCCCAGCCAGCCGAAAGGTCCGCTGGGGTTTTCCTTTATGAAAACAACGTTATTTGTAGACGGACGCAATTTTCTAAGCAAAATAAGCTCTATTTTGAATCCTGAGAAGACGAAGGACAAAGAGCCAGATTTTTCAATTTATAACTTTATCGGTCTATTTGATAAGGTGCTAACAGGCATAGATATAGATAAGAAAATATTTTATTTAGGCAAGTTAGAAAAACACCCCGAAACAGAGAAAAAATCCAATGAGCTTATTGAAAAACAGAGGCTGTTGAAATTGAATCTTGAGAAACAAGGTTTTGAAGTTGTCTTGGCAGGACGCGTAAGGGGGCACGTAGAAAAATGTATTAAAGGTCACGAGACCCTAACATTTAAAGAAAAAGGCGTGGATGTGAAAATTGCAGTTGACATGATTACAATGGCTTGCAACAAGCAATTAGAAACAGCTATCATTGCTAGTTCCGACTCCGATTTACAGCCGGCAATCAGAGAATTAAGGAATCAGAAAATTCAGCGGATTTATCTGGGCTTTGAATCTCAGCCAAATAAAGGCTTAACCTTCACAACAAATAGAACAATTCTAATGCGAAATTCTGAGTTGGAAGAATTTTTAAATAAATAAATTTTGCCTTATTTGCCACTGGCAAACCCGACCCATCCCCGTCCAATTTTCTTTTCCAAATTCCCCTCAACCCCTTGAGCAATTAGGTTCACAACCCTAGTGGGGAGCAAAGAGTAGATTTGACAAATACCACGCAGGTGGTATATTAGTTTCGGTTTGTTATTTAACAAAGGAGAGATTGCAATGACAAAGAAGCAGACGATACTTGCTTTTACCACTATGTTTACCATATGCTGGGCCGGGCTATTAATGGCGCAATCTAAGCCAATTCCCAAAAACATATCAAAATTTAGCATTGATGTCTCGTTTGATGTCGGAACCAGCGTAACTTCATACGAACCAGTCCTGCAAAAGGATTGGCAACAAATGTTCGTACCAGCCAAGAGCGGGATGAAACCCAGTGTTACCACCCATCCGTTAGCTTCGGGATTCAAAATGGGCATGACCAGAACGTTAAGCGGCAATAGTAATTCATGGCAGATCAAGTTGCCTATTTCGTATCAACTGATCGGCCTCAATTTCAACGGCATTCACCCCAAATTCTATTTGTTTAAAAATGGAGTGGCCGGCACGACTCTGAATTGGTGGGATACGGTCATGGTCAATGATATCGTAGCAGAACATTACACTCCCAGGGTCGGGCTGGAATTTGCCAAGAAGAATCGTTCATTCGCATTATCCGTCCAGCATTATCGTCTTGTGGCGAGAGATTATGTCGGAAAAGACTGCGTCAATTGCCAAAACTCTTCCAAGGTCGTGAGCACGCGGCAATTGGAAAGCGGCATAAGCCCCAGGGTGGACATATTACTCTGGAAAACCAAGCCCGAAAAATATAGTCCTCTGTCCGGACTTCGTTACGGATTTTTTGTGGAAGCGGCCGGGCCTAAAACCTTTAGATTCGGAATAACCGGACAATGGAATAAAGCCAGATAAATCCAAAGGGGTTGGAGACAATAGTTTCCACCTCTTTTTTATTTGAAATCGGATTTCGGGGCAGGAATTCAAATTCGGGTAAAATTAAAACCGGGTGGTTAGCCCGGGTTATTTTCTTTTTGGTATTTTTCCAATATTTCCAAGAACGGTTCCTTCTTTTGTTTGTTCCGCCAGCGCTTAAGCAACCGATGACCTTCGTATCTAGCGAGGTCTTTAAGCCATCCGTGGCGCAAACGATGCCAATGGTACCAACCTCTTATCAAATAATCAAGCGGGAAGACAGCCGTCCTCAACGAAATTTTGAGAAGATTAATTCCGTTGTAGAACCTTCCCATAAGATTGATCGGAATTTCCTGGAGTTCCTTCAGGGACATATTGTCATCGGGCTTAGGCATAAAACAGACATAATTGCCGTCATACTTGCTCCACGGAACAATATCTAGCGGGAAAATCCTGCCTTCTGACAATAGTCTTGTCCGCAAATCCGTGCCGACTATTGGCACCGGGTGCAGGATCTGAATACTGCTGATCTTGGCTTCGCGGATAAATTTTCTAAATCGCCGGGCCATTTCATCGGCGCCAAGCCCGCTGGTTTTTTTCTTGTGCGGATAACCGAAAATGAACATGCCGTGCACCCAGAAATGGCGGCGCAGAATTTTGGTCCATTCAATCATATTCCTGGAGTTATACCCCTTGCGCATGGCGAAAAGGTCCTCATCTATCGGCGACTCATAGCCGACGCAAACCATTCTAACGCCGGCTTTTTTCATCGCTTCAATGAACATCGCGTTCTTCGCTGATTCCAGTCTTATCTGGACCGTGAATCTCAAACTATCGCCGTATTTTTCAGAAACCAACCTGAAAAATTTAATCGTGCCGTCAAGATTTTCTTCAAGCCGATCATCAACAATAAAGAAAAAATCAGCGCCCCTTGTTTCAACCAGCCAGTTGACGGTGTTGAAAAGATGCCGCGCGCCGGCCCACCTTGCCTTGCCTTTGACGCTGCAAAATTCGCAGTTCATCCCGCACCCGCGGGTGCGGCCAATCGGATACAGTTTGAGTTTTTTAGCATACTTCAAAAGTCCGAAGTCGGGATAAGGCAATTCACCGAGGTCGCCGATCTCGAGCATCTCCGGAGGATTTCTTTTCTGCCGGCCGTTATCCCAGAACGAGATCCCGGGAATACCGGAAACGAATTCTCCTTTTTGAAGCGAAATTAAAATCTGCCGGATCGCCATTTCTGCGTCGCCATGAATGACGATATCCATATTTCCGTTCAGCGTTTCTTCGGGACAATAATGGGCGTGCCAGCTGCCGGCAATATTAACCGTTCCTTGCGCGCGATAGAATTTTGCCAGCCCAAAGACCCTGTCCATGGTAGAAGTCAATCCGCAATAGAACCCCACGACCGAAGCCGGGTTTTCCGCCTGCAGTTTTGCGTGATCGGGCAGGCCATTTTCGTCCCTCGGCCCGCAGTAGTTATTTTCATCAATCACTTCAACCCGCCAACCCCAAAGCTTGCTCGCCGCCGTTGCCGCCATTATAGGCCCAAGGGATGTCGTCATTCCGGCTATCCGCGAATAAATATTTACTTCCGGAAAAGCCGGCACGATAATGCGAAACAGAGGCCAATTGTTTTTGTTGGGAAGTTTCATAATTTCTCCAGTTTTAAAATAACTGCTCAAAAGATAAACTATTTAATGGCTTTTGTGAAGCCCGTGCCCCCGCTGACATTATTATTAATTTTGGGATGGCGAGCATAAATAAACAAAAATACTCGCGTTTGGGCGAGAGTATTTTTAATATCCACCGGGTGTTTGGAATTTAGACCTCTTTTCCCTTTATCAATTTAGCGGCGATGATTGCTCCGATGATAAAAAATAATGCGTGGCCAAGTCCCCAGACGACAGGAAATAGAAAGCTGTATCTGCTAACTCCAACAATATCAGGGGCCCGCGAACCGAAGGGGACGCCGGCCTCGCCCAATTCCCAGGCGCGGTAATAGATGCTTGCAAGGGCGCTGAAAACCAGGCCGCCTATCGGAATTATGATTTTCCTTTTTTCGGGGCGGTTGTTAAAGCTTTTTGAGTTGAAAATATAGGTTGCCACTAAAAATGAAAACAGAAACTTGAGCACAAAGTAAGTCAGGGTTTCTATCGGATGCGTGAGGAAAAAATGAAAAGCAAAATCAATAAGAAGAGTGAATGTCGCGGTGATCAGCGATCTTTGAAAAGTTTTTCCCATATTTTATTTTAGCGAGCGAGGAACAAGATACAAAATTCTGATTTTGTATCTTGTCCGAGTGAAGCTAAAGGGGCCTCACTTTACTATTATTTTGCCGGTCATTGAGGGGTGAATGCCGCAATGGTAACCGTATTCGCCGACTCCGTTGAATGTGAAACTGAATTCGCCCCCCTTGTCTAACACGCTACTGGTAAAAAGATTATCCGAGGAGACGATGGAATGCGGAGCGGAGTCGTTTTGCTTCCAGGTTACTTTTTGGCCAGCCTTGATTTCCAGCACTGACGGACTGAAGGCAAAATTTTGGATAGTTATTATATTATTGCTGACCGGAGAAACGGTTGAGCTTGCCGTCGGAGTTGACTTTGCCCCACTATAATAATCTTCCCTGTTGTAATAAACGGCTATCAATATCCCCGCTAAAACCAAAACGACAACCAAAATTATAATTGATTTTTTATTCATAGTAACTAAATTCTAACACCATAAAAATAACGCATCAAATGGAGCCGAGGTTGATAAATAGTACGACTTGCGCTATCTTGTTTTTAGCTCGTGAACTTTAAAAAAAGAGGAACCAGATGGGACTATTCTTTACCGCCGACACGCATTTTAATCACGGGAGCCTTATAAGGCTCTGTGGTCGTCCTTTTGAAAATGTGGACGAGATGAACGAATCCCTGATAGAAAAATGGAACAGAACGGTGGACAGAGACGATATTGTTTACCATCTTGGCGATTTTGCATGGAGGATAGGTAAAAAGAAAATGACCGCGCTTTTAACGCGGCTTAACGGCAAGAAATTTTTATGTCACGGTACCCACGATGGACGCATATTGAAGTTGGCCAGGTATTTTGAAGACATCAGAGACTCTTTTTTAATAGGAGTTAATGGAAGCCAACTCATCTTTATGAGCCATTGTCTTCAAAAAACTTGGCCAGAATCGGACCGCGGAAGTTGGCATCTATTCGGACATTCCCACGGTTCACGGAACGCTTACGCCGAGCAGAATGGTAAATTGCTGGATGTGGGCGTTGACTCTCATAATTTCCGCCCGTGGTCCCTTAAGGAAATTGCTCTGGTTATGGCTAAACGACCGCCAAGCCCAAATGGGCCAAGATAGGCCAAAACAAAGCCGGCACGAACCGGCTTTTTGAATTCAGTAGTTTTTTAGAGTTACGTAATTAAAAGAGTAAGCGGAAATCCCGTTCATATCACTTTTGCAATTTGAGCACTCTATTTTTAAATAATAATTACCCATTGAAATATTTGAGGGTACGGTCCACTCAAATTTTCCGTCATTCTGAATGCCCTCGGCCATAACGTAGGGAAGCACAGAGCCGGAAGACGAGACGGGAATCAGGGTCAGGGTCAACTGCCAATTTTCATATCCGCCGAACCACCGGACGTTGATCGCTTGGCTTATATAATATTCTTCTCCGCCTCGCGGCGAGAAAAAAACCAAGCTTTCATTTGTCGGATATTCGGGGGCAGGAATGCTCGCCTCATTGTTTTCAGTAACGGTAAAAACGCCGTCGCTCGTGTCCCAATTTGAACCTTCTGAACAGCCCGGGCAGGTCTGCATTTGAATTTTGTAACTTCCCGGCGGCATATCAACGAGCCAATATTCGCTGCCGTCATTGTCCGCTTTTGACAGGAGCTTTCGGAATAATTGCTGGCCGTTTTCGCTGATGAGATAGACGTTAATTGTCGGCGCCGATCTGTTTGTTTGCCACTTAATTTCTTGTTTACTGCCAAATTCCCACTTCTCGCCTCCGTTCGGAGAGATAATATCAAGAGAAACCAAGGCCAACTGCGCCGAAGAATTAGCGCTTCCTCTTTCTTGAAGAACGGGGATTCCGACTTGCGAAACATCAAGAATGAAAAAGGCAATAAGCGCTCCGGCGAGCACCAGTAATTCCGAGAGCTTTATCGGGTTTTGGGGCGGGTTTGGTTCCATATTCCTTCTTTAAGTATACTAGCAAACCAGCCTTGTAGTTATCAACTGGGCATTGGAGAGACCGGTTTGCCGATTGCGGAAATTGATACGCGCTTTTATAATTAAAAATGGTTGATCAGAACATAATTTGACTTTGATAGCAGTTTTATGTTATTATTATAAATTACTATGGAAAAAAAGATAAAACGAATCCTCTTTTGGTTCGGTATCATTGTTCTTGTCGGCGGGGCCGTTTTCGGCATGATAAAGCTTGCCGGCAGAGCTTCAATGAGCCAGACGGCCTTATTGGCCAACGCAATTTCCGCTTCTGATTGGATTCAGGGCAATAAAGACAGCAGGGTCTTTCTGGTTGAATACAGCGATTTTCAATGTCCGGCCTGCAAGATATTTTATTCTTTTCTCAAAGATATAGAGGGCAAATACGGGGATAGACTCCAACTGGTTTATCGCCACTTCCCACTGTCCCAGCATGCCAATGCTATGCTTGCCGCACAAGCCGCGGAGGCCGCGGGAAAACAGGGGAAATTCTGGGAAATGCACGACAAGATATTTGAAGGGCAGAATACATGGGCCAGTCAGGGCAAATCTGACGCGGAGAAAACTTTCACATCATACGCGCAATCATCGGGTCTTAATACTGACCAGTTTAAAAAAGATTTGAGCTCAAACGAGATAAAAGTGAAAATAGAGAACGACTATAAAGGCGGAATAAAATCGGGAGTAAACGCTACCCCAACATTCTTCTTAAACGGAAAGAAACTTCCGCCTCCGACAAGTTATGGAGATTTTGAAAACACCATCATCCAAGCCATCAACGCCAATCCATAGGGGATCAGTTTGGGCTTTCGTCGTAATTAGTTTCCTGGGTTTTTTAGACGCAACTTTTTTAACAGCCGAGCATTATCTCGGCCCCCTTCTTGGCTGTCCGATCTTCGGCGGATGCGATAAGGTGCTCATAAGCCCTTATTCGGCCGTGGGTGGCATTCCGGTGGCAATGTTTGGCGCGGTTTATTATCTCACTGTTTTTATCTTAGGCGTTGCTTATTTTGACACCGGACGCGCGCGGATTTTAAGATTCGCCGCTAACTTGACTCCGCTGGGCCTTATCGCCTCGCTATGGTTTTTGTATCTCCAGCTTTTTGTAATCAAAGCCCTCTGTTTTTATTGCATAATCTCGCTTTTAACCTCAACCTTGCTTTTTGTTTTAGGTCTGATTATACGCTCGCGCTTCGGCGCCGATATGACCTAATCTCTTGTTTTTGTTTTTTGCCGCTTGTTTGCTAGAATGGGTGGTATGAAACACTCCACACTTTTTTACGCGACAGTTCTGGCTCTCGGCGCCACCGTTGTTTCGGGGGCAAGCAATTTTTTGAACAAGATTGCGGTAACAGCGGTGAAGGACCCGATTGTTTTTACTACTCTCAAAAATACCATTGTTGCGCTGTTTCTTGTCGGAATTATTCTGGCCCTTAAAAAGTGGCAGGAGATAAAATCTCTCAACAGGAATCAGGCTCTCAAATTACTGGCTATCGGGGTTATCGGCGGCTCTGTGCCATTTGCTCTGTTCTTTACCGGCCTTGCCCAAACCAGCGCGATTAACGCCTCACTGATTCATAAAACATTGTTCATCTGGGTTTTACTTTTAGGGATTCCTCTTTTGAAAGAGCGGCTGACGAGATGGCAATGGCTGGGAGTGGGCGCGATTTTCGGGGCGAATCTTTTAGTCGGCGGTTTTAATGGATTTAAATATAATGCGGGGGAACTTATGATACTTGGCGCAACTATTTTGTGGGCCATTGAGAATGTCATTGCAAAAATCGCTCTGCGCGATTTATCAAGCTCGCTGGTTGCCAGCGCGAGAATGATTATTGGTTCGCTGATTCTTTTCTCGTTTATCATTTGGCGCGGGGGTGCGAGCGCTGTTTACGTTTTAAATTTCCAGCAGTGGGGATGGACGATCCTGACAAGCGTTTTACTTTTAGGTTATGTGCTCACTTGGTATTCTGCCCTAAAACGCGCGCCGGCAACTTACGTGGCAACCCTGCTCGTACCGGCGACATTGGTTACGAATGTGCTTTCTGCTGTTTTTGTTACCCACGCTTTCAGCGGCAAGCAAGCTTTTAGCATGGCGTTATTCTTGATCGGTGCGATATTAGTCGTTTTATTTGCGCGAAAAACCGCCGAACAAACCACCGCAACGCCACCCCTGGAATTAAAAAGATTTTGATTTATGGATGGTCTCTTGCGTTGCAGTCATTATTCTTTCGGTCCTAACCGGCTCCACTACTGCGGTCCCGATGCCAATGCCGAGATTTTAGCTTACATAAATAATGGAGCGGCGGACCCAGGTTTGGAACGGCTGTTAGGCCAGTTCAAAACCCTCTATCCTTATTTGCGCCTTATCGCTAAAACTTCCGGTATCGCCGACCCTTTTGATGAACGGGTGGTGGAGGCCTATTGGCTTGGCAACGAACTTTTGGAAAATGTCGGTCGCAAACATTTGTACAGACACTTGATTGACGAGCAGGAAATAAAAAAGCGGCTGGGGGACAAGGATTTCCGCTGGATTGAAAGGAAAATTGCTCAATACGCCGTACCGCATCATTCCTTTCACGTGCTAAATGTCTGGAGGCGCACCGGACACTTGGAACGTCCCCATACTTTGGAAAGCATGGATGCTTGCCGGGTGTCATGGGGCAAGGTGACAGAAGTAGACGGCCCGACTGTTACGGTAGAGACGCCTCCTCTGGGTTTTCAGGACGGAAAACTTGTCTTGGGTGAACCGATACAAAAGAAGTTGATCCGCCGGCTGGAATCTACCGTAGACATTGAACAGTTGAAAGTCGGAGAAACGGTATCTATCCATTGGGACGTGCCCTGCGAAGTCATTACTCCCGCCCAACTGAAACAATTAAAAAAATATACCCTCAAGAGTATTGCATTGGCCAATCAAACTATATGACCGTTTTTATTTTTGGTAATCCGGACGTAGAAGAGGACTCGCTTCCCCTGAAAATTCTGCCGGAATTGCGAAAAAAATGTCCGGGAATTGATTTTCTGACAAAGGATCCGAACGAGGATTTTGAACTACCGGAAGGGGCGGTCATTATTGATGCCGTGGCGGGCCTAAAAGAAATTCGCGTTTTTGATTCGCTTGATGATTTTCAGGCGCCGCCGCGGATGACACTTCATGATTTTGATTTATTCGGTCATCTCCAGCTTTTGAAAAAACTCGGCAAGCTGCCGTCAAAAATAAAAATCATCGGCGTTCCGCCGATGATTTCCGAAAAAGAGGCCCTAAATTCAATCGTAACTATTCTTCTTGCCACTTAATTTTGAGAAAATGGGA
>ERZ1292632.1040-Hain-H43-01um-R2-1040-length-29096-cov-6_pt1 | contig 29096 bp, 40 predicted proteins | sample MGYA00564407_ERZ1292632 | MGnify/ENA primary metagenome ERZ1292632 (study PRJEB36523, sample SAMEA6512637) | groundwater metagenome | collected 2019-01-08 | study: AquaDiva: Metagenomics assemblies of 32 groundwater samples | reverse complement strand
GCGTTGATCAGGAACTTGCCGGCAAGCGCGACCACCGCAGCTACTCCGACTGAACTAGCAATAGCACCTAAGCTTGCACCCTCGCCAATGCCGCCCAGAACGTTTGCAACTGCGCCCGATCCCGGCAAACCCGAACGAGCAACAAGATTGGCCACCTGGCCAAGGGACTGTGATGTCTCCGCGCGCTCTACACCCTGGAGTTGTGATTGGTATCCCCTGCGCTGGTGCTCGAACGCATACTGAACGCGCTCGCGCTCATACGGCGTATCCGCATTCGACAACGCCTCCTCGCGCCGCTGCTCAGAAAGCTGCATCAGTTGCTGGATGGTATCCCGCTGCCCCAGGTACTCCGGCCGCGCGAGATCGTAGCGTCCTTGCCGCTGGTATTGCTGCACGCGGAAATGGGACTCTTCAAGAGAGTTGAGAAGCGGATAGTAACCCTCACCAACATTGGACAGCCGTGCTGACGGTGTCACTGGCGGAGCATTATGGGGGACTACGTTGTTGTATGCCTGCTGTGGCGAAGCACCCTGCGATGGGATATTCAGCGGCATGTCGGGATTGGTGCGTGCAGAATTGGTTGGCAATCCTGGGCCTATGTGACCGCCACTACCGCCCGCGCCACCACCAGACGAGGGATAGCCCGACGGCATGCCGCCGCCGGTACCACCACCCGATATTGCGCTGTCGAGGTTGCGCAGTGTGTCTTCGAGCTTGCGAGCACGCTGGATCGCGTCCTCAACATCGAAGCCAAAATGCAGCGATACCTCGTGTCTACCGTCTTCCACCGTCGCCCGCCTTCTCAGACATCTTATCGCGCATTGCGCCCGCTACATTACGTAGATAAAACACCTCGTTGACTATGTTGGCAGGAAAATGGAGGAAGTCGCCGGGGAGCTCTCCCGTCTCAGACCACTGCCAAAGCTGAACGCTATACGTCATCCTTTCTGGTCTGACCGGATTTCCCCTTAGCAGGTCGTCCACTACCAGTTCCAAGAAAGGCGAGCCTCGCTGCCGAGGGTTCGCTGCGATCCACCAGTTTTCGGTAGACTGCATCGATCACGCCCGGCGGCAAGGCTCGGATATTCTCCTCGTTGATTTCACCGAATTCGTCGGTCGGCCACGCGTCGATACACTTTGCCAGCAGGTTCTCGACGAGCTCTTTCTCGTTGATAACCGCAACGCCGTTGTCGTCGATGCTCCGGCACTCATCGCGCGCCAGCATCTTCTCGTGCCAGGAGTACCGGTGCATGTCGAAGTGGTACGACTTGGATTCCTTGCCATACTGCTCCGGCAGCGCGCGCATCCGAGCGATGAAATCCTCGTCCGATTGCACGGATCGCTCCATCTGCGAGACTTCCATCTCTGCGGAGCGCAGCGTCTTCTCGTCGGGCTTATCGCCCAGCTTCGTCTTGAGAGCGGCAAATGCCTCGCGCATATCCGCGAGCTGCTCCTGTCTCTGCTCCAACTGTCCCACCAGGAATCGCAGTTGAGCGTCGTCGGGCAGCACGTAGATATCGCCCTCGTCGAGCTCCAGATATCGCACATCGTGCGGGTAAGTAGACGGCTTCATTGGTTTCCCCTCCTATTTTGCCGTTTGCTTGGACTACGCTATAGTTACCGGATCGCTATCGGCGTCCGCGCCGAGCAGTGCAAAGTTGTACTCTCTCATCTGCCTGGGGAACTGTACGCTGCGCTCGTTTGGATCGAGGCAGAGCAGGTTCGCCAGCGTAATGCCCACGTTACTTGCACCAGGAGGCGCAATGGTCAACACCGGCGGACTCGAAACGCCATCGGCAGGTCGCGTCGCACGCGCCTGCATAACCAGCCTCAGCGCGGCAGTGAACATGCCAGCGTTGAAGTCGGTCGGATAGACGGAGCCGTTCATTTCGGGGTTCACGTCCAGGTTGTTGTTGAGCGTCAGGTCGAAGCTCGCAAATGCGCCAGTAGCATTCTTGGTGGTGGACATTTTGCCTGTGGACGTCACGTGCTGGAAGCTGGCTGGCGTCGCAGTGACCTTTGTCAATCCAATTGGCTCCACAACCACCGCAGGATCGATTGTCCCGTATCCCAGGATGACCAGCGTGCATCGCAGTACATCGCCTGCGCTGCCGCCAATGCGCAGCATGTTGACCTTGCAGTCGCTCGCGCTGATACCGTCAACACCGTTGAAGTACACCAACGCGCCCGCTGTCGCCACGTCGTCCTGCGACCGACCAGAATACGGCAAGCCAAACCATCCCTTGAGCACATCTGCCGTAAACCACGACATATTGATCTGTGTGTTGATCTGGAATGTCGGATACTGAAGTCCTTCGACGTAGACAAACTGGAAGAGGTTGTCCGCTGAGAACACCGCAGGGATGTTGTAGTTCTTGGGCATACTTACCATGCTGCCCTGAAGTATCGGTAACGTAACCGAGCCGAGCTTGATTACGTTCCTTAGACCAAACAGAAAGTTGCTCATCGGCATCCTCCTACCACTCTACATTATTGTTCCGCTGCCCACCGGGTTCTGCTACGGGAGATATTCCCCGTACTGCCCTTCCCACGCCAGGCTGAACGAGTCCACAAACTTCTCGCCATTCCACACGTTGTTATCAAATTTCAGCGTTGTCGCCTGGCACGCAGTCACGATCTTGTTGCCAATTCGCATCTGCTCGTAGCCTTCCTGGTTCAGGATATGCTGCAATGCCCTGCCAAACGCTGCGCCAAGCCTCGCTTGCACGGTCTCCACCTGGTGTACCACGTAACCATACAGCTCTGCCTGCACACGGGCCAGCCTGCCCATCGGCGCAACCTCGTATGGCTCCGCCAACGCCACGTGGTTAATCTCGATGCACGGATACGCCGTCAACTTCTGCCCCATGCCCCAAATCACCTGCTGGAGCACCGAGTCGGGCTCGATCTGCTGAAGTCGCGCTGTGATCGCATCCCGGTTGTCCAGCACGCGCTGGTGCAACTGTTCCATGATGGCAGAGAAGTCATCGCTATTGGTGTGCCCTACCCATGCGCACTTCTGCCCCACCAAGTTACCCAATGCGTCGCGGGATACGCTGTATCCCACGTTGTCCTGCGCGATGAAGTGAAATGGCTCCGGCGCGCTGTCGAGCGAGACGGGCCACGGCACATAGACTCGATAGGTATTGCTGCCCAACGAATCGATAAGAGCCTCTTCCCACGCATCCAGCGCATCTTCACCGGGAGCACCCGGCAGCCTGCTCGCGTACACGTGCAGCGTGCCACTTGGTGCGGCTGCCAATGTAATCTCGACGGTTCTGCCGTCCAGCGGATTGACCAGGCTAGTTATCTGCGGCGTCGGCATTGCTCTGCTTTCCCATCATATAGTCGCCTGCGGCAGCACGTATCTGCTCCCACGCATCCTCTGTCACAACCAGGAACGGACGTCGCGGCATCGGTGGGTGATGTTGCACGCTGCGTGCAAATATCCACCCCGGCTGCCCGGTCTTGCGGTCTATCCCATACCAGCAAAGCACCTTTCCCTTGACTGGATTGATCGCGTATGCGCCTTTGCCACCCTCATTATGCACTGCGCCAAACTGCGTACCAACCTCGAGTGCTTTCCCATCATCCAGGAACCGCTCGATGTTACCCTTGGAGTGCGCATGCGCCACGGACTCCTTTAATGCACCCGTGCGCATCAGGATTCCAGGCAAGTGTCCGCGATCCTCGCCATTGGGCCCACGCCGCACCAACACACCCATCCTGCGCCCGCGAATCATGCCAGCATCAAACAGTCGCTGCTTATCTGCCAGTGTGCTCGGTGCAAGTGACTGCCACTTCTCCGGTCTGCCCTCCATATTGAAGTTCTGGGCAAAGCACCGTCGCAGCAGGATTGCGGTCTTGCGCGCCAACGACATCGGTCGCTCTAGCCGCTCGCGGAAAGCCTTGAGCTCCTCGATAAATTCCTTGAGCCCGGTAGCTTCAAACTGGTACCGCATTACGCCGGTGTCCTGTGCGTCGCTACCTCCACATAGCACACACCAGCGGTCACTGCGCCGCCGTCGGAGACGGCCAATACGATATTCGTTACATCGCGCAGATACTTGGTATCATTGCCGACCAGATCATAATCGCCATTGGCCAGCGTACCGCCGGTGCTCGTCTTTGTCCAGGTCGTGGTAATCTCTACGTTGGTGTCGTCGTAACCCTTGCCGGACACGGTAATGGTTAGCGTTTTGTCGACCGTGTATTCAATGGGCGTGGTCACCTTGAGTTTGCCAATGCCACCCATGTACTTCGTGGTATCCACTGCCGCGCCATTCGTGAACGTAAAGCCGCCGCCATCATAGTCCCACTTGCCGAGTCCGTTCGTATACGTGCCGCCTTGTGCAAGTGCGGGAGCGTAGCAGTTGGCTGCGGATAGGTTCTGTCCCGCCAGCGCATAATACGCATCGCGGAATGCTGGCGAGAACAAGAAGCGATTGAACGCTATCGCGTTCTCATAACTAGCATAGCTGTCCAGTGAACTGATCGCGGAGTTGACCTGTGGCCCGCGCTGCAAACAGTGCTGGTTGAGTACGCTCAGGAAGTTCTGCATGAGCACCTGCGCGACGTGCGCAGTGGTCATATTCTCCTGGAGCGTGTTCGCAGAATCCATCAGGTCTTTGAGGACATAGTACGCAAGGACATCCTGATTGCCCACAACCGTGCCCATGATATCCACAGCCAGGTCGTTGGCGTAATCCGGCGTACCATCCTGGAATGCGGCAGCAATCAAATCGTAGATGATCCCCATCTTGTCTGTGATAGTGATGCCGTTGGCGTAGGTCAGCAAACTCTGTACGGCCATAATTAGTATCCTCCTACCTAAAGTCCTCGCGATTCAGTAGTTTGGCAGCAATGCGTTGCGGCATCTGTACGCCACCAATAACACGCCTGGTCGCTACTGCACCAGGTTGCACTATATACTGCGGGATGCGCAAATACGCTATTGACAGCGTGACGCCAGCATCCGGTGGCGTTGTTAACCATATTATGCCTGTTCCTGCGGGATTCAGGACGCAGTCCGTATCAACCACATAGGTCGTCTCTAGGCTCGCCACGTACTCAAGCGCGCCAACGCGCGTATAATGCAGCACATCCGTGGTTTCGCCACTGGCCGCAATGTTCTCCTCGTAGCGAAACGTGCGCAGCGTGAGCTCAATCATGTCGCCCGCGCCAATACGCGCGGTATCCGGCATGGTAGTCACGGTGATATCACCCACCATTGCCTGCCCGTACTTCATGAGTTGCTGCCGCTCGTCAACTTGCCGCACGAGCGCAATCAAATCCTCGCCAGTCTCAATGTAGAGGTAACCTATACCATCGCAAACCTCGCACCGTGGGTTCTGTTGCCGCGTCACAGGATTCATGCACGCACACTGGTGCGACCGACGCCACACGATGGGCTCGCCGCGGCGTTGGATCAGGCTCCGATGCAGTTCGGGATTGAAGTCAGGCATTATACCACCGTGAACTGGATGCCAATCTCTGTAGCCGTCCAGTTAGCCTTGAACTGCTCCCAGTCCTTGTCGATCTGGTCAATCATGCCGCTGAATGGCATCCTACCAAACGATATGCTCTCGCTGACGCCATCCTCGCCGAGGCTCCTGCTAAGTCCACCATCTGTCACAGCGTTCGCCAGGTCTTTCATGCAGGACTGCGCTGCCAGCCTATAACGCTGCTCGCGCAGGTCGGCAAACTCGCTGTACGCAGGCTCCAGCAGCCCCATGTCCGTCCAGGTTACCTCGTTGTCTACGACCGTCGTACCGTCTGTTATCCAAGTTGGCTCCGAGGAACCAGACGCGTATGGGCTCGTCCCAGATACCACAGTGCAGCGGTACCAGTGTCCGTTATCGACAGTGGGCACAACTGCGTCCCCAACAAGATAGCCGATGCTGGCCGTCCATGTAACATACTCTGCCTGCGCGGTCAAACCCAAACCGGCAGTATAGTCAACCGCTATGATCTGCGGCACGGCCTCGCGACACCAGCCATTCGACAGGTAAGGCAGGAAGTACTGTCCAGTCTGGAGCACGATGCCGCTCCAACCTGCGCCGGGTGTTGGCACGATGCTGATCTGTCCAGACTTGTGGTCGATGCGTATCCACGTCGCCGGATAGGTTACAATGGTATTCTCTGGCCCAAACATCAGCCTGACACGCTCGACGCTGACAATCGGACGCCGGATCGTGCGCATAAAGCCGTATGCAGCGTACTGCGTGCGGTAATAGTCGTACGATTCTTCCCGGATATCGTAGTCGCGACCGAGCACCATATTGACGTCGGGATCGCACTTGATGCGCTGCGTCTTCATGGTCACCAGAATTTCGCGCTGGATGCGGGCGTCAACATTGCGCAACTTGCCAGCGATCACATTCGCTTGGGCCGTCGCGTCGCCGTAATACGCCATGTACCGCGTCAGGTTCAGCAGTCCGTTGTTGCGAACCATCGCAACTTCGGCCCGCGGCGATAGCTCGACATCCGGCGATGCAGGCGTCGGCAGATCGTATATAGTCACGGTCATGTTATTCGCCCTCCGCAGGGAAGTTCACGTGGTACGACGGAGCAAACGTATGCCCAGTCTTTTTGAGTTCTACCCACGCATCCTGCTCGTACTCGCCGTCAAAGTATGCGTATCCCTCGGAGTTGGTGTACGTGCCCCAGAACTCCGACGATGCCAGATCATCTACGATGCGCAACTTCACGAGGCAGTCCGCAAGCGGCGAACCGTCGACGGTGCTCCTGACAAGGATGGGCAGGCGAGCCGGCCCACCAGGGCCAGTCAAACACTTCACGATCCGCAGTAAGCCAGGGTACTTCAGCGCGCCAGGATACGCAGCCCAGTGAGGCAGCATTCCCAGTGTATCAAATATATCTGCGCCAAACGTCGCCATGTATGTGCCGTACTGTAACTCTTCCCAGGTGGTCAACGCGGGGACAAACTGCGCGATATCACCGCCCGGTTTGCGATACGTGATGAGCAAGCCGGGATCATCCCACGCGATGTCCTCGATCCCCTCGCCAGTCAGCGCATCCATTATCAGGAAGCCGACTTCCTGCTCCGTGTTCTGCGTCGCGTCCATAAACCAGCTCCTACTTTATCGAGAAATGCCCACCGCAAAATGGGCAGTCGACTTCGCCCTTATGACCTGTTCGCAACACGATCTCCAAGTTCTCTAGCCGATTGTCGTCGCGAATACCATTCTTGTGATGAACGATCTCATTCGGCAATAGCTGCCTACCCAAATGCTGCTCCATAACAATGCGATGTTCGAGCATATAGCCATGTTTACTTCGTCCGTCTATTCGCTCTGCAACACGAATCCAGCGGTACCCATCTGTCCGCAGGATTCCATCTGGATTGGCTGTAGCACCAATCTTCTTCCTTCTGTTTGTCGCCCATGTCCACTTAGACCAACAAGACTGGTTGCAGAATCTCTGCTTCTTGTGCCCACTGAACTGCTCGCCGCAATATTCACATACATGTTCATGCTGCGGCTTATATGTCGGATATTTCCTCCGGGTTTCAGCCATTGCGCGTTGCGCATCTGTTCGTCCCGGTCTCTGTTCCGCTCGATAGCGGCGAGCGCAGGACTGGCTACAACACTGCTGCGTCTTTCGCCCCATGTACTTCTTGTCGCACCAAGGACATTCTCGCTCAACCAATCCACCCGGCATCATACACCTCGCGCTATTTCATTCAACTACTGACATGTATGATACCTCACAACGCAGCACATCGTCACTATGACTATACACTCGAAAAAGTGCATGTCCATGTTATCTGCAATTTATCACCGACCTCAAGCAAGGCTTCCGTGACGGCCACGCCCGCCAGCAGCTTATTGACTCCATCCTCGTAAGTCAGACCGACGGACTTGACACTGTGCTGCGCGTCTGCGTTGGTGAATTCCTTGTAGGATGTATAGACGCCGGTTCCGCCCGCCGCATATGCTCCAACCGCCCGCTGCAGTCCATTCGCCGTGTAGATGGTCGCGAGCAGGTCTGTATCTGCGGCACCGGGAGCTAATGCATTGCTGGACAGGTTGATCCACAGCGCGCCGCCCGCGCCTGTATCGTTGCCCACCAAAGACCGCAGGTAGTTCAGCCCGCCGTTCACCACGATGTTGTGGTACTTGCGGTCGCTGGCAATACTACCATCTGCACGAATATGCCGCACCTGAACGTCCGCGCCAATCCCGCAGTTGGCCCGGTACTGCCGCAGGCACTTCCACACCCACTCGTTGACCTGTATTCTCTTGTTTCCGATCCAGTTTATCATTAGTGTCTCCTTTTATGGGCCGATCCCGCGACCCATAATTCTGTTGAATCTCACGATGAGATATCGACCCGCTCCCGATACGATTGTCACCAAAACACTTGTTCCCATTCCGATTGCCGCAGCAGCAGTCCTTACTGCGACCTTGGCCCTGCTCAATGATGCAGCAGCTCCCAGCCCCGCGACACAGGCCCTGACTACAATCTTGCATCTCTGCCCGACCGCACTTGTGCCAATTCCGGCCATTGCAGAGCGTATCGCAACATTCACCCTGTCTGCTGCCGATAAAACACCCACGCCTGCATTCGTGTAACGAATCGCCAACTTAATCCTGCCAGCTTCTGCCCCGGTTCCAACGCCCGCAAGCGTCGAGCGAACAGCAACCCTTACACGGTCAACGCTTCCCGTAGCACCCAGGCTTGCAACGCAACCTCTAACTGAAGCCTTGACCCTTGCGCCAATCCCGCTCACGCCCAAGTTTGCTACACAATCCCGCACATAGGTCTTAATCCTTGCGCTTGTTATCTGCACGCCCAGGCCAGCCACACAATTTCGCACTATGGCTTTCGCTCGGTCGCTTGTTGCGATCACGCCCAGTCCCGCCACACAAGCCCTAACTATAACTCTTGTTCTCGCGCCGGCAGCATGAACCCCAAGCCCAGCGGATACCTGTCGCGCCGCGACTTTCACCCTGCCCGCGATGCCATTGGTTCCGACGCCCGCGGCGGCGGATCGAATAGCGACCTTCACCCGGTCTCCTGCCGCCTGGAGTCCAAGCCCAGCCAAGCAAGCGAGAACTGCGATCTTGATGCGCGCTGCGGTTGCAGAGGTTCCTATTCCAGCCGCTATATCTCTTGCTGCGGCTTTCACGCGCACCGCTGCCGCTTGCGACCCTACGCCTGCACCGGCGGATCGGATCGCCAACTTGAGTCTGCTGTTTGCCCCTTGTACGCCGAGCCCGGCCAAGCAAGGTCGTACTGCCGCTTTCACCCGTCCACCCGTTGCGCTTGTTCCCATACCAGCAGCACAGGCTCTAGTGACAGTCACGTTTTCGTACAGCCGCACCAGGTCAATGTAGAGCGATTTTGACGCCGCGCTTGCCCTCTTGATAGTAAATGTCGCCGTACCTGCCGTGAACTGGACGGTATAAGACGCGTAACTGGTGCTCAGCGTTAGGTTCGTCCCTGCTGCGCTACTGTCCCCCACCCACAGCAGCGGAGTGCCGGAGTCGGCTTTTGCGCGGATAATGGCTGTGTAAACGTGACCTGCGACAAGGACACCCTGTCCTATTCCGGCGTACTGGTTGCCCGACCCAATGTCGAAGCGGCAACAAGCGACCCCCTCGTCCTGTCCGGTCGTATCATAGTTGACGGTCGACGGGCTGGTGGCCGTCTCTGTCCAGTTGGCAAACCCACCCGCTCCCGCCGTGTCCAGGTTGCCATTTAGAGTTGCGCCGCCAATGATGTCCGCCACTCAGAATACCTCTCGAATGATTGCAGCCCGGACGCTGCCGGGCTCGGTTTCAGAACCTACTATTTCACCTTGCCCCTGCCGGGTTTGCCGGACGGCTTCTCTGTGTGCTCGATCACCTCGCCAACAGGCTGCGCTGTTGGCGTTTCCTGAACGGTTTCTGGCTCGGTCGATTCCGCGTCGCCATCGGACTCGACGGGCACTACGTCAGGCAGCACGTCCGCGCCAGCCTCGGCCACGGGATCATCTACGGGCGGCAATTCACCAGCAGCCTGCGCCGCGGCTATATACTGCTCCTCTGCCAGATCGTTCGCTGTCTCCAGGAATGGCGTCTCGTCGTCGGTTACGGGTGGATCGACAGCCTCGGGCTCTTCGTCGATGTCCTCTTCGTCGATGCCCACTGCGCCATACAACCGCTCAAGCAGCGGAAACTGCTCGTCGGTGCAATATCCGGTGCCCCGCGATACAGTCACGGGGCCGGATGGTGTTGCGATGCCAACGTTGTCGTTGGCGAACTGCTCTATGTAGATGTTCAACGTTCCCCTCCTAAGTGGGATGCTGCCGCGCTACGGCAGCCACGCAGTCGGAATGTACAGCAGTGCAAAGTCCCGTGTGCCGTCGCACGCGCTGTTGGGATCATACGTGCCCTGTCGGTCGTAGTTGGCTGTACCAACACCAAGCACCAGTGTGCCTGCGGTCGCCTTCGCGCCGCTCATCGTTTCTACAAGCAGTGCGTATTCGGTCATGGCTTCGTCGAGACCCAAGACGTCGCCGAATCCGACCTTGATGGTTTCGACACCAACCTTGATAGGCATAAGTATGCTAATCACCTGCGCGAATGCAACCCTGCCTGCGACAGGCGTGCCGCTGTTGAGCGTAATGGTCTCGGTTACCGCCTGTCCGCGCGCATCCAGTCCGGTAACGACCATGTCGCCGGTCTGTGTATCACTGCAAACCGCAGTGATGTTGCGCGCGTAGTCGGGGTATCCCGCACCCTTGGTGTTGGCTCCGTTGAACTTGGCTGCGGTCACGGCAAGCCAAGTTGCCGCCGCATCCGGCATCGCCACTGCGTTGATGAAGTAGTTGTCGTCCGCCGCCAGCGGATTAATCCACTCCTGCCGGTGTACCGGATACGCCGGGATCGCCAACGCAGCCACTGGAATCAAGTGATCCGCGCCCATACCGGGGGTATATCTGTCTAGTCCTGCTCCTTCACCACTCATAATACTTCCTCCTTGTAATTAGAAAAGGCCGTGGCCGGGAATCGGCCACGGCCTTTGTCAACTCGTGTCGCGGGACGCTATCGTCTACTGAACGTACGGCCGCCCCATGTTTTTGACGTATACGCACTTGCTCGGCGCAAACAGCACCGGCGATCCAAAGAGCAGGATCATGAACGGCTGCGATGTTCCGGTGACTGCCAACGGGAGCTTCATCAGCGGAGCGAGTTGTTTGAACTTCACAACGCCCTCAGCATCCCAGGTGAATCCCAGTGCTATGTCGCAGCGGTCGCGCGACTGGTTCAGGTCGACGTAGGTCGTCGGAGCTGCGCCCGCAGCGCGCGCAACCTGCGCGATCAGCGTGGCCTGCGTTATGTCGTTGCGGTCGGTGCTGCGGTATATGTTGATATACTCAGCAGCGTTCGCGCCGGTACCAAAGTTGCTGTCCGCCATGCTCAGCGTGATCTTCTGGTAGAGTCCAGTCGTGGACGCTGACGCGGTCACGGCGGCGGACTCAAGACCCTGCTTCATCATGCCGATCCAGTAGTAATACGTCTTCCCCGCCTCGAGTTTGGAGGTGGAGTCGTTGCCCTGTGTCGCGGTAAAGCTGGCCGGGTTCGCGGGCGTGTTGGTCACGGTCATACCGACGGTACGTGCCTTCTTGTCGCGGATGAAGACCGAGTCCTCGACGTCAACATTGGACTGACCCTCGTACTTGTCAAACTTGGCTCCGACCGCACCCGGTATGGCCGCGGGCATCCCCATTCGCTGCATCGGGAACAGGCTGGCCCGGAGGTTGGACTTTCCACGGACTGACGTAATCATATAGTCCAGAATGCCATAGTGGTCGCCCACGGTCTGGCACATCTTCTCCATCATGGCCTCGTCGGGAGCCTTGCCTTCCCAGTCGATGACGATGTCAGCAAACTCGCCAGTCGCGGCATCTGTAATCTGCTTCACAAAGCCGTCGAAGCTCAGCGTGTTCATGGAGCTGTCTCCATAAACCAGGTTGCGCTCAAGCTGCGCAAGCAGCTCGGTCGTACCTATCTGCGCCTCGTGAGCCTCCAAGTTGCCGACAATGTTATTCACCAGCGTCGAGGCCAGGGAGACCTCTTTCTTGACGCCCATGAACTTCAGTGCCACGGCCTGCCTGCTCATCGTCTCGGCAGTGCTTACGGGAGTTGCGACTTCAGGAATGAATCCGTCGCCGAGCTCACCGAGAGCGTCCAGTCTCGAGTACTCCTCGAGAGTAGACTTCGCCGGGTCTTTGGCCAGCTTCGGCCAAAGCTTGAGATGTTTCTGTGTCACGGTGACAACCTTGAGCGTACTTTCGAGGCTCTGCGGTCTCAGCGCGGACACGCCCGCATTAGGCCCACCAATTGTTACGGCCGCATTCCCTGTTTCCAGAGCTTTGCGCAGATCGGCTACATCAGCCGCGTTCAGCGCGCCGTAGATTGGTGAGTCTTTCGGGTAAGACGCCATGCCTACCAATGCACCAATGTCCATGTGTCTATTCCTTCTTTCTTCTTCTCCGGTTGTCGCCGGATGCTATTTGCCGAGTTCCACTGCCAGCGATTTCAACATGTCCTGGTCAGCCAGTACCTTGGCAGGGTACATATCGAACATGGTGGCCAGGGACGCCTCGCAAATCCCCTTCTCCACCGACTTCTCTATAATCTTGCGGGCCTCGTGCACTCCGATGCCACCAACCGCATCACCCGCCGACTCGTCGCCCACCTTGGGGCGCACGTTGTATCGGCCGACCGGTCTCACCGGGGTCTTGCCCATCTCGTCGAGCGACTTCCGTATTTCTGTGAGCTCTTCGTCGGTCTTTCCGCCGGCCAGCGACTTCTCGATGGCTTCGAGCCTGTCGGATACGTGTTTCACCGCCTTGGCGATGCCTACCGCCACACCCTCCGCCACGACGTCGAGCACGCCCTCGATTATCTGGTCGGGCAGGTCGCTCAACGCCTTGCTCAGGTGCTTGGTCATGCCCTGCAAGAACGGAGCAATCTCCAACGCTGCACCCGTATCCTCGTCCGCCGTCATCTCCTCTTCGAGTGACTTCCTGGCCGGTGGGATCGGGCCGTCCTTCGCGTTCTTGTCGTTCTTGTGCTCGTCCTCTTCCTCTTCCTCGGTCTCGCCTGCCTCGTGCTCGTCGGAATCAGACTCTTCGCCCTCTTCGTTCTCGCCGTCGGGCTCTTCCGTCTCGTCCTCTTCCTCTTCCTCGTCGCCCTCGTCGTCAACCTCACCCTTTATGATCGACACGAGCTCCGGCAAATCGGCATTGTCGAGCGTATCAAGGATGCCCAATGCATCCTCGCCGAGTCCCTTGGTCAGCGTAGTCACGCCACCCTTGTCGCGGGCAGCACTGGCCGCAAAGCCATTCGCCTTGATCGCGTCATAGAACTCGGTGGCAATGTCGTCCACAAACTCGGCACCCAGCGACTTGACCAGTGCCGGAATTTCATCCCGCCACGCTTTCACAAGCTGCGCCGGTGTATCCAAATCCATGTAATCCGTGAGCTTTCCTTCCATCCTGCGCTTCCTCCTGCGTTTCTTGGAGCCCTTGGAGCCCTCCAAGCTTTGTTCGCGCAGCACGCCTGCGCCTGAATCACCGGGTAATACCGGATTGCTGCCTGTCGTTATGGCTGCCTCGATGCCCTTCTGGAGCTCGCGCAGTATATAATTGTGCCCGACCATACCAGGCTTCGCTCCCAATGATTTCGCAATGGAAGCCCAGACGCCAGGATTGACTGGCTGTCCGGTCACCGCTATCTGGTTGATAAAGCACTTTCGGTTGATCGTCACGGGACGTCCGCCAGCGGATTTCGCGACTACCTGCTCGCGATCCAGGACTTTACCCTGGACAGAAAACCCCAGCTTGCCGCCCGAGCGCAGCACGTCGTAGAAGTGAACAGCCTCCGGCACAAACTGATACAGCGTGCCCTTGACGTAGAGCACTTTCTCATTGCGATCCTCTTGCGGCACACCCTTGGCGAGTACGCCACGATGCTCAAGCTCACCCTTGGTCAATATCTCGGCTTTGACGACGTCGCCCACGAGCTTCTTGCTGTGGTCTGCGTTGAGCTTGCCCCACTCGTTGAGATATCCCAGGCTGCACGCGATCCCGGCAGGATCGGTAATCTCACCCTGGAGATCAAGCGAAGAGTCGCACGCCACGCCATGAATGACCATCTTGCCATTCTTGGCGGGCTCGGCTTTCACAATTGGGATGATGCCTTGAAACGACTTTTCCACGCTCACTCCAGACACAAAAAAACCGGCCACATGGGTGTGGACGGCCGCAGGCTTTCCTGTAAGCTATACTGATTATTGCTGTTCTACATCGAAACGCACTATTCTACTGCGAGCTTTTTCAATGTTTCTCTACCCCAGGCATGTGCGCGCTGGGCCTTTGCCCTGTCATCCACTGCGCCAAGATATCCTGCCTCGTGGTATTCGCGGGATGGGCCAGTCGCGCTGGATCGGATGTGGCGTCTGTGCGTCTTTATGGCTACGCGCGCTTCCTCCTCCAGCGTCTCCGCGTGTCGAATGATCTCCTCGGTATCCTTGATCTGCGCCAGCCTGTGTTTCTCAGTGCCTTGCAACGCACGCCGAACTGCGCGACTTTCCGTATCCACTCTACTGGGCTCCCTTCATCATGTCCCGCTGCACTTGCGCGGCCTTATCGTTCCACAATTCGTACGCCAGCCCGGTGTCATCGAGCTGCTCAGTTGGCGACGTAAACACCTCGCGTAACGCATTCTTGGTCTTTAATCTCCTGCGACGATTAGCTTCGTACGGGGTGTTCGTAGTCCAGTCTGTCGCGGATATATTCTTGTTGATCTGGCCTGTGCGCTCCATGCGTCCAATGCGCTGCTCGTGCATCATGGCCGTGTGCGGCGTGTCATACTGGTCGGCCCAGCTCGCGCGCTGGAGGTTGAGTCCGGTCGCGCCAGCGTCAGACAGTATCAAACAGCCGACACCCTCGGACGGGTCTTGGAACTTGAGCTTCGTGCGCTCCTTGTCCGCCGCCGTATCGCCACCTGTCAGCGTCAGCACATTGACACCCTTCGCCTGCATCGCCTTGACCAGTCGCGGGATTGCCTCGCGGCTGTGGCAGAAGAGGATTCCGGGCTTGCCGCCAGCAGTACGCTTCGCCACCTCGTCCACGATGGCATTTGCCTTGGCACATGGCTGCTGCACCTTGGGATCGTAGTGTCCTAGGGATACCACGCGGTCAAGCGCACCGTCCCTGGTCATCGCCAAGGAGTCCAGCATCTTGTATGCCTTAGTAGTCGCGGCATCCTCGCTCAGGCTCGCGAATATGTGCGGGCTCAGTCCGCGTACGGCTGATAGCGCGTCGGTATGTGCCTGCAATCGCTGCGTCAGCTTGCCGATCTGTGGGTTCATCTCCGCCAGCTTTGCATACTGGCTGGGATCGACGTTGCGCATCTCCATCATCGCTGACGCGAGGTTCTGCGCTCGCTCTTTCCTGGCTCCAGCCTTGCCCTCATACGAGAACCTGCCACCCTTGCCGCGCGTAGCGACCTTGGCGTGCAATTTATGCACATTAGTCAGCAGTGCCTCGCGCTCTGCGGGATCGAGCGCGCTGGTGAGCGCGGTGGTCAGCTTCTCCTGCGTCGCTTTGTAGTCCTCTGGCGAAAGCAGCGACTTGCTGCGGCGCGCCTGCCGAGCGCGCTGGTACATGTCCAGGACTTCTTTGTATGCCTTGGACTGCTCCGGCGTGAGCTCAATCTCCTTGGTCGTCCTGGTCGCGGTCGACTCCGGCTTGATGGTTCCCGTGATCGTGTACGGCTGAATCTCCTGCTTGAGTGCCTGTGCTGCCGCGACCGTATTCAGTCCGTACTTCTGCATGAATGCCGGCTCGTCGTTGTACCGATCTGGGTCTATCTTGTGGAGCATCGAGAAAGCTTCACTGGCGTCATTCTTGATTGGGTCTGCTGTTGCGCTTAAATAATATGGCGTATTGAACGTCAGCGCATCAATAGTGTTCGCCATTCGCGAGTCGGCCTTGCCGGCGCGACCGAGCAGGTTGTGTCCCTCGTCAATAAAGGACATGTCAAAGTTCCAGCCCTCGGCATCCATCGCGGACTTGACCGCTGTCTTGCGATCGGCCTCCGGTGCTTTGTCGAAGAAATCATACGACTGGTGAATATCTCCGCCAAACTGCTGCTTGGCAACTGCCCACGCCAGGTCATCTCGCAGGGACTGGTGCGTCACCACAACCATATTCTTGCTGGCGTCACCGTAGGCTGCACGCCTGTCCGTCGCGGATGCGCTGGGTTCCGAGAACCACTGGTACTTGCCGGGTTCCAGAAACCTAAGCGCTTCACTGTTATGATTCCAAATTCCCTGGGCGAGATAATTATGTGTGCGCGGGACACTGATGTCGTAAACGTCTGCCATACCCAGTTGCGAAACACTAAGAATCCTGCTATAATGGAATATATCATCGGATGGAGGCTCACATGCCACGGAAGAAGGCCCCGGTAGACACTGATCGGTTGCGATCACTTTTTGAATCTGGCCAATCCCTGACTCAAATTGAGCAGGCACTGGGTGTGCCACGCCACAGACTCGCGGACGAACTTCACCAGATGGGATACGAGACGCAGGCTGCATTGCCGCTAATAGACGACAATTTGCTTCGCCAGTGGACGCAGGAGGATCGTACGTGTAGCTGGATGGCGAAGCAATGCGGTCGGTCGCATGTGTTTGTTCGTGCTCGACTTCGAGCACTTGGCATCGACGATACGATCCGTCCCGGCCATCGACTTTATCCAATTGACGAGGAAGAGTTGCGGCAGTTGGCGTCGCAACATTGCTCGCTCGACCAAATGGCGAAGCATTTCGGCACGACAGGAGTAACTGTGCTGCGCAGAATGGAGCAGTTAGGCATACAGGGCAATCCAAAACCTGGTTACAAGTGGGACAACGATCTACTCCTGCAATTGGCTGGCAATAACATGTCTTGTCAGAAGATTGCGCAGCAGATCGGAAATGGCGTATCACAGAGTGCAGTCCGTCTCCATCTGCGAGATCTGGGTATTGCCCGAAATGGCAACAAGTATCAACGCATGGGCGCAGATGCGAGCCACTGGAAAGGTGGTCGCATTGATCGCCACGGATATACTGCTGTTTATGTGCCCGATCACCCACTGTCGGATAGTGTTGGGTATTGTCGCGAGCATCGACTGATTGCTGCGCAATCGGCGGAGATTGGCTCGGCCGTGATTGTGCATCACGATAACGAGAACAAGAAAGATAACCGTCCCGAGAATCTCGTTCCGATGACGCAGAGTCAGCACGCGACACTTCATCATCAACGGCGACGCAATTGCCAACAGCAAGATCGGATAGATACTGCCAGCCGTCCGGCGTCAGGAATCGGTGCTTCTGAGTGACGACTATTCCCCGTCCGTCGTCAAGCGATACCCGATACATCATATCGCGGCCCTTGATGAACGGACGGGATGCCAATTCGATGCCAACATTACCGTTCTCATCGACCGTTGAAACAAACGGTTGCACTCCGCTGCGCATCCAGTCGGCAAATGATTGCTCTATTCCACGAATCGGATCAGCAAGTATGGTATCGCCACGCACGCACCCAAATTGACCAACAACTGCGCTGGGAACTGCGTATATGGCGCGCTTGACCTTGCCGTCAGCGTTGAGCTCCGTAAAGCAGCCAAACCCAATGGACGTTTTACCTGCGCCAACGCCCAGGTTGAGTCCCATGCGCTTGGTCGTCTTGAAGAGCTTGATCGCTCGCTGGCGTCGGGCGTTGTCACCAGTGCTCATATCCACGTTACGCGGGATGGCGACCGGTGTCTTGGGATCGAAGTTCTTCGCCACGTAGTCAAACATGCTGCCGACTTGCGCTTCCGCGCGCTCGCCAATCGTGGTGCGCTGCGCAGCCATAGCCAATTCGGGGTGTCGCTTGATAGCGTCGTTTGCAGCCTTCTCGCGGGTAACACGGCTGGCCAAGCTCGGCAATTCCAACTGCTCCTCTGCCGGCAGCAGTCCAAGCACGTGTCTGTCCCAGCCGTCTATGCGCGTCGCCGCGGTCTTGATTTCCTTGCCGGTAATGCGACCAGCGTGATCCGCAAGCCGCTTGGAGAACTCACCCTTGACCGCAGCCATCAGTGAGCGGTAAGCATTCTGTGGCGATCCCTGGACGTGGACGTAGCGATCCCACGCGGTTGGGCCACCAGCACCCTCGTCGGGGCGCTGCTCCTTGGTTGCATGCTCCCAGAAGTAATCGCGCAAGACGTCCTTGTCTTGCGGCGTCAGCTCGCCAAGTCCCTTGTTCATAATCTTGGCATGTGGAACCTCGGACAACGCGCGATGGATGGCGTCATACGTTGCGTCGCTTGTCGGGAGCGACTGGGAGTTGATCGCTGCCATGTTCGCGTCGTCGCCCAGTGCTGCACGTCGTGTTGCCACCACGCGATCGGCCCACTCGTTGAGCTGCTGTCCCGTCGGGTTTTCCACTTGACTGGTCGAGTAGGGCCCGCAGTCCCGCATAGCCTTGTAGTACGCTGCGCGCTTGTCCTCTGGCACGGTCGCCTCGACGAAGTCGGCATTCATCATGTCCGCGCGCAGGCTCGCCGGGTCTTGTCCGTCCGCCAGCCGCGCGCCGATGTAGTCCTCAACCGTCGCATTTATGTCGACGGTTGATTCACCGATAGTCAGGGGCTCTGTGATCGCGAGGGATCGCTGCGCTGGGTCTTCAAAGCTGGTAGTTGGCCTGACAGCAAAGCCCCGTGGCAGCCACCCCACCTCGTCCTGATCACCCCGCTTAATGGCCATTGCCTTGTCTGTGAGCTCTGCGTGGGCCTTGTCGTAGCCATTGACCAGCTTGTCCATGCCGGATTTCGTGACCGTGAGGTATCGGTTGGTACCGTCGCTGTCAATGCGATATTCTGTGTCTGCATCCTCGGAACCCTCGCTATAGCCCTTCGTCAAACCAAGCACGCGCGCCTGCCCGATAGCCTGCTCGTTGTTGATCGCACCGAGCGCAACGCGCAATTCTTTATGTGGCTTCGTGCTCTCGAGTCCAGTGATCATGGCTGCGCGGCCTTCGAGTTTGCCAAGCGCAGTGCCCAATGTGCTGCGTGCATCGTTGAGTAGGTCTGCCCGCGTGTCGTTCGCCATCTGCGCATCGATCAGGCTGTCCGCGTTGGTGATATTGGGAACCTCAATCTCCTCTCGCTGAGCCATCGTGTCGGTATACTCTTCGGTCGCTTTGTCCGCAATTTCCCGCTGTGTCTTGACGTGGTTGCGCACCATCGCATCGTGGACTTTCTCTAGGTCTTCGCCACCAGATCGCAAATGCTCCACGAGAAGCTGCGCCGTCGCCACTGGGCCCAGGATGTCGGCAGTCACACGGTCGATGGGACATGGCGCATGTGTGATCGCCAGGAATGCCTCGTTCAGTGCGTTGTAGTGCCCCCCGGATACGTACTCGCGCAGCGGTGGCCTACCGCCAACCTCTTCGTCCACCAGTCCGAGAATCTCGCTGGCAGCACGCGTCATCTGCTCCTCGCCGAGCTCTTGTGCCAGCGCGTCCTTTGCCTCGTCGTCGGATATATCCCGTACGGTTGCCCACGCAGCCTTCTGCGCAACACCAGCCTCTTTGACTGCTTGTCCCGCTGAGTCAATCTGCTTGTTGACCAAGTCGAGCTTCTTCTTTGCCACCAGCATGGCGGCTATGGCTTCCGGCCGCGGCGTCTCCGGTTGGATCGTCGTATCGAGCAATCCCGCCTGTGTGAATTCGCGCACCTTGGCATTAATTCCCGCCAGTGCTTCGTGCAATCGCGCAACCTGTGCAGATTTTGCCATCGCAGCTTCTTCGTCGCCGCCACTAGCATCCAGGAATCGCCGCCACGATATGTCGGCTTTCTCTGTCTGCGTCTCGTCAACGGTCAGTCCGTTTTCCTTTGCCTTGCGCTGAACACACGCGACGTATCCGAGCCCTGCGCCCTCTGGCGTTGGCTCCGGTAGTATCTCGCTGCCGGGGATATCGCCGATGGTATGCGCGATCACCTCGTCTGCGGCGTTGAGTAAATCCTCTCGTCCCTGCGCCACGAGGTTATTCGCCAGCCCGACCATCTTGCCCATGTGCCGTCGCTGGGCCATCGCGCCGGGTTTCTCGCCCATTGCTGCCAGCGTCTCTTCGGGAATCTGCCAGTCCTTGTCGGATACGCCATGCGCTGCCATGACCGCATGGACGTACTCCGCCTGTGTCATGTCGCGCTTGGTTTTGAGGTCTTCGAGTGAGTGCTGCTCGGTGGCTTTCTCCTCGTCGGACATGCTTTCGACACGCTGCTTCTCCGCCGCACGCGCTGCTTCCTTGCGCTCGCCAGCGGCCTGCTTCCACTCGTCCTCGCTGCGGAGCTTGGTCAGCTTGAGATAGTTGATCTTGCCGCCTGCGCCACCGATGACGTGTGCAGTCCCGTCCGCATGCTCCTTGATGATAACTGGCACACCGGGCTCGTCTTCGCCGTTGGGATGGACGGTAATCCATCGCTCACCAGCACCGAGCGCGCGCGACTTGGCTATGTCGGGGATGATAGGGGATTCAACATGGAGACGCGCAAACGTGACGTATTCGCCCAGGGACTTGCTGATCGCCAGTCGCCAGACCTTGCCACACTTCGCGCAGTGGCGAATGGGAACAAGCGCGCCGTTCTCGTCCCACTTAGCGACGAGACGCTCTGCGTGTTTGGGATTATGCTTGCACTCGGACTTGATGAGCAACTGCAAGCTACTCCTCCATCATGTCCGCGATGAAGTGCACTGCCTTCGGGTTCTGGTGGTGTGTGCGCAGCAGGTCGACCGTTTGCTTGTGTGAGAATGAACCATAGTGTGGAATAACCTTGTTCTTTGGGATGGACAGGTTGTAGTCGTCTGCGCCGTCATGTTCCACATGAATATACGGGCCGCCGCGTACCGGCTTGGCCCTTACTGAACCTATGGACTTGCCAATACTGCCACCGCCCATTAGCTCTTCAACGCGAGCACCAATCCGTGCCGATATATCTTGTCGCATAATCATCCTCCGAGCCTGTAGTAATCATATTATGCCACCGCTTTCCAGAATTCGCCACTTTCCCGCTTGGGAAACCAGCCATTATTGGGACTTGACTAATTGGTAGCATCATGCTATACTGTGGTTGCTGGGACATCCAGTGGAGGGACAACTATGACTTGGCAAACCGGATTGTTTATATTCCTGTGTTTCTTCCTTGGTCGCGCACTCTGGGAGTTCATCAAGTGGATCGCCAGGAGGTCGTGATATGCTACAGCGAGTAATCGAGTTTCTCAAGAAGTCCCACGGCGTGCGATTTCAGTCAAGCGATGGCACGCTCTGTAATCTCATCTGCGACGAGGCTACCGGACAGTGGCAGATACGCACGCAAAACAAACAGCGCGAGTGGCGGATCTTGGTGGCGACCGAAATAAACTTCGATGCGATCTTCGAAGACATAGAGAGGCTGGTATAACATGGTCGACGACACGCAGATTAGAGTGCTGCGCACAATGCGGGCGATGGCGTGGCAGCGGGCCAAGGGTGAGCTCCAGGCGTTGATGCAAACATACTGGAGCGCGGTCGATGGCGACGAAGCATACGCGAAAGCCAGGAAGTGCGTCAACGCAGCTATCAAGCCCATCGAAGAGGAACCGGGGATATGTTAGATGTCACGCGTGACACCGGCGTGACGTCACGCGTGACCCCCTAACACCCCAGATGATGATATATATAGAAATCATCATCATTCTCCTTCTTCTTCTTGGTGCGTGACACTTTGCGTGACAGTCACGCTCGTCACGCGTGACATGTGCGTGACACTGACGTCATCTGGCAGCACTTACGGAATGGAAATCGATGCGGGCAATAACAGTCAACAGCAAAACGGATCACGAGCATAGCGAACTATGCGTCACGCGTTACATCCGTGACAGTCACGCGTGACGTCACGCGTGACACAAAGGAGATATATCATGCGAGGATTCAAGATCACAGTGACCACATACGACATCCAGGTGCGCATGCCGCGGGCGATGGCACGGGACATGTCCCACGCTGGCGATTGCATGCCGGAGGTTCAGAAGTGGTATGATCGTTTGCGCGAGCAGCTACAAGACGTCCCGGATGATTTGCTCGCGCTGTGCTTGAAGCAGTATGGCGCATGGAGCGATGGCGAGCTCACGGATCACGACATGAATCTCAAGCGCATGCTATGGATCGCGGCGTGCCACACAGAGGAGTCTGGTCGCTGCGATACGATGATTTGACCACGGGAGAACGACTATGAACTGGCGCAAATTCTACAACCGGCTGCGGCATCGACCACCGCGCAGCAATATCAAACCAGGCATGGCAGCGTTTATCGAGGCGGGCGTTGAGATGCTCGTCAGCGTCGGCGATGAGCCAACGCGCATGTATCCCGGCGACAGGATGGACGTTTACTGCACGAGTCCGCTGAGCATATACGTTGACGCGTCGCCCGGCATCGTGGATGGATTATCCGCTGATCCTGGCGCAAGTGAGTGATTTTCTGCCCAGAAAAATAGTTGAAAATAGTTCTTGACAACGCGGTAGCATTGTGGTATACTGGTGTCAGTGGTTGAATCTACCGAATGGAGACTACAATGGCAAGCGAACCGAAACTGACCGAGCAGGAAGCCCGCAAGCTGCTGCACACCTACCTGGGCGAGGATACCATCCGTATCCGAGACGACGACTACATTGGTCTGGCTGCTGATGGCGAACCCGTCATTCTCGGAAGCGACGAGCTCAACGTGATCAACTACCTGCGCCACTGCCCCAAGCCGGAGGACTGGTAAGATGGCGATACCACGAAGGCTGGAACCTAACGAGGTAATATGCAAGCAGTGTGACGGCACTGGCGTAATCTACTGGCGTCACGGATGGAACCAGAGCAAGCGGTGTCCAGTGTGTAAAGGTCGTGGATATACTCGCATTGAGCAGCAGAATGCGGGCAAGTGATATGGAGACACTATTACTCCTCTGGGCGAACCAGTATGGCGACTGCACGCTCAAGCGCGGCGAGGGACTCCATGCGTACCATGTGCGCATTGCCACCAAGCGCAACTGGGCCGACGATTACTTCCTGACCGCAGACGCAGCGATGAACTTCATATCATACCGGGTGGGTGCGCGATGAGACAGGTCTACGACAACGGAATCAGCCAAATCAAGCTCTGCAAGACCCGTGGCGGATACTACCAGATCAGGCGACGCGACAGATGCCACGATGAAGTGGGAGCATTCTGGAGCTCGTGGGTGACGGTCAAGCCTTGGCTCGGCGGCGACGAGGCAGTGGCAGAGGGGCTACTCAAGCAGGACGCAGAAGCGTATGGATTCGAGGTAAGGCGATGAGCGAGATGGTAACAACGAGATTCACGCACTAGCCCAAGAACGCAGACGTGGCGTGGCTGAAACCCGAAACCATCATCGTTGGCAACCGGGACACCGGTCGCAAGCACTGGTCTGTGCGTACCGGAAAGGTTTACGACTTTCAATATAGCACCAAGACACTCTACTACGATATCGTGGACGTCAACCGACACGTTGGCCGATACGTGCCACACGCGAACGTGTTTGCAAACGAAGCCGCGGCGCAGGTTGAGTGCGACGCGCGAAACCAATAGGGAGGAAGATACCATGTCCGAAGAATTGAAAGAAGCCATCGCCATATCCATCGAGGAGAAGCGCGCGCTGCTGGCGCAGGTGGAGTACGCGCTGCCCATCCAGCGAAGACAATTGGTGCGCGCGGTCGAGATCGACGACGACCTGGGCGAGAAGAATCTCCTGCGGACGGTGCGCAACGCCGAGATATTCATCGAGGCCCTGCGCGACTCGATCAAGATGCAGGAGACCCGCGAGACGGTCGTGATCGAGACCGGCCCGGCTGTCTGCCCGCACTGCGACAAGGCAATGGAGCCCGGCGTAGCATGCACCAGCGACGCCACCATTGAGCTCGACGGCAAGACCTACGACCGCATCCCGTATCAGCACGGCGGGGGCAAAGCGTACAAGTTCTGCCATGACTGCAACACGCCAATCGGCGGACTGCACCACCCCGGCTGTGATATGGAGACATGTCCCAAGTGCGGGAGGCAGTTGATAACCTGCGACTGCCAGGAATAGCGATCCCAACCTAAATAACTCGAGGTTGCCGAAATGGATAAGCAGACATCGAAATCGACGAGCAAGACCACCAGTGAGCAAGACGACAATATCCATCGAGTGATGGCGAAAGAGACCGTGCGGCATGGCTGCAATCGCGCTGCTGGCTTCCAGAGAGTGGTGGCGCAATACGACGGATGGGGAGGGCGATCTAACGAGTAATCGCATAGACAACCGAATATAGCCAAATGAAAGTAGGTGGATGATATGACCACCAGGAAGTCGATGCAGGAACCGACTTCCTTGACCAGGACAAGCCTACCCATGCCGCTGTGAAACACGACCTGGACGTGCGGTTGCGAGGTGGGCAAACCATGAATGGAGATAGCAATGGCTGGCAAGAGACGGGAAGCAGCAAAGTCCGCAAAGACGGCGCGCAAGGCCGGGATGATGAGCAAACCCGGCGGGCAGAGCAAGTGCGCGATGAAGGTCGCAGCGCGCAGGGTGGCAGCGACCGAGGAGTAATTCCCACAGAAAGAAAGAGTTGACAACGCGGTGGGATTATGCTATACTGTGTACGTGGGTGGAACCCACGAGGAGGCACGCAATGAGTGACGGAATCACAGAGAATGACCAGATGATGTACGTGGGCGAGACGCCGTGGCACAAGAAAGGCGTCAAGCTCGACCGGGTGGCGACCGCGCAAGAAGCCATCGAAGCCAGCGGATTGGACTGGCCCGTGGTGACCGAGCCCGTGGTGACTGCCTACGGCAAGACGCTGAAGGGCAAGTTCATCACGATCCGTGACGACACCAAAGAACCCCTCGGCGTGGTGGGACGGCTGTACGAGCCCCTCCAGAACGTCGACGCATTCAGGTTCTTCGACAGCGTCTGCGAAGACCCCGGTGGGCCGAAGTACGTGACTGCCGGCAGCATCCTGGGTGGCATGAGAATCTGGATACTCGCCAAGTTGCCAGACGTCATCAAGGTCACCAACGACGACATCGTAGAGGAGTTCATCCTCCTGACCAACGGCTTTGACGGATGGCATCCAGTCGAGCTCTTCTGGACTCCCATCCGCGTGGTCTGCCAGAACACGCTGGCAATGGCGGAGGCTGGGATGACCAACCTCAACGGCATCAAGTTCAAGCACATCGGCGCATGGCAGGACAAGGTCGAGCTCGCGCAGCAGGCACTGTCCATCGCACACGCGCAGCACGATCACATGTCCGATGTGATCGACCAACTTGTTAGTTATCAGCCCAACGTCGCAGAGGTGGAGCAGATCTTCAAGCTGCTCGTCCCCGCGAGCGAGACGGCGCACAGCCAGACGCGGGCCACACGGCTGCGCACCGAGCTCCGCAAGCTCTTCGAGGGTGGCGCAGGCAATGCGCTCCCTGGCGTATCCGGTACCGGCTGGGCGTTATACAACGCCGTGACTGAGTACACCGACCACGCCATGCCGCTCCACAAGTCTGCGGACATGGACGAGAAGAGGCTCATGTCTAACTGGTGGGGCAGCGGCATGGAGAAGAAGCAGGACGCGCTGAACCTCCTGGTTGGCGTGGCCAGCGGGAAGATCGCGCTGCCGACACGCATCGAGGAGTCGCTCGACATACTCGGCCCGGCCGCGACGAGCGCAAACTAGACGCATCGAGCACAATGAACGCGCGGGCAGGATAGCAATGTCCTGCCCGCTATGAGGGGATGCAATGGACTATAAAGACATAATCGAGGAAGGCGTCAAGCTATCCGATGGGATCGTGATTCAAACATTGCGCGGCCCCAGGCGGATTGTATGGGGCGAGACACAGCAGCAATGGTTCATCCAGAAGAGAGAACACTTCCCAAATGATCCATGTTGGTGTCGCGCGGAAACAGAGGGCACTGCGGATCGGTTGTCTGACGCGGTGCAGATGGTTGTGTCGATGCGCGGCGTATAGCCAAGGAGGATGGCATTTATGGAACGACTACGAATGGTAATGCCCGACGGCACTCATTGCGTGACATTCACGGACGCAGGCGAGTCCGTCGATGTTACAAACCCGGCTGGCGAAGTCATCCCGGTGGATCGCGGCAAAGCAATCGAGATGCACCGGTGGCTGACACGCTGGCTGTTCGAGCAGGGGATTACGACTGATGACGCGTACCAGGAGGCGGCAATGTGCATGCGCGCGAAGTACAGCCAGGCGTGTAGCACCATCAAGTACCAGGCGGAGCGCATCGAGAAGTTGACCAGCAAGAGTAGCCAGCGACGGCATGAGTTGGTGTGCGCGGCATTGACCGGGTGGCTTGGTAGCTTCAGCGCAGAAGACTCCCCGTGTGACAAGACGGTGCTGGCGGAGTTTGTAGTTGAGATCGCCGACGCCGTTCTCGCCAAAGAGCTCGAAATCCCGCCCAGAAAATAGTTTGAAAATAGACTTGACAAGCGGGTAGCATTGTGGTATACTGTGTGTGGTGGTAAATACCACCCGAAAGGAATCAGACGAAATGGGCACAGACGACCGAATCGATATCGCAGACAGGCTAGAGGAGATCAAGGACGAGATCAAGGGACTGCTGGGCGAGGCAGACGACCTGCTACATGGTACCGACGGCTACCAGAGAGCGAAGGCCTACTGGCTGGCGTGCATGCACATTGAGCTCGACGAAGACCACGAGTGGATGGGCAAGTCCATGTGCAGCATGCAGGACACCATCGACGAGCTCCGCGAGCCCGATGACGACGACGGCATGAGCGACCGCGATGACACAGGCGAGGACGACTAACATGAGACGCACCAAGCTCGCAAGATCGACTAAGCATTGCAGCCCGCGCAGAGCATTCTGGTTTGGCATGCTCTGGTGTGTGGTGTGTAGCACCGGATTCACTGCATTCTGGTTGGGTATGGCGATATGGGGAGGTCGCGCGCAATGAAAGGCACAGCAGAGGATCGCGCGTACGAAAAGCGCGCCAGAGATTTGCAGTATGCCCGGACTGTGCTCCGTAGCACAATTTCCGCGGCGGAGATAATCGTAATCAAAACGACTATCGCAACCAGGCAGACCGAACACCTGCGCCGCGATTTGAGCCATTGGCACAACGCCCCACACGATAAGCTCCGCGAGGCTGTCGACATATTGAATAGACTGAACGGCGAAGCAACATTCCTGGTCAATATACTCAAAGATGCCGTAGCGGAGTGCGACCAATGATCATCCAGAGCAAGCGCGGGTTCACTGTAGTCTGCGACAAGTGCGGACTCCAAAGTGCCACGCAGCCAACGCGGAAGCGATTGCGCAAAGACGAGTCGGCGCATAACTGGAAAGACCTGGCTGGCGGACAGCATCTCTGTGGTAGTTGCGCCACGGACATCGAAGCTGCGAGACCCAAGAAGCCTGTCGTAGTCCGGCGACCGGATACGCGCACGCCAGAACAGCGCGAGCGCGACGCCGCATACTGGCTGGCAGTGATGTCTATAATGGCTGCACCTGCGCTGGAGAGGAGATGGCGATGACGAATCCGTGGCGACTCACAACGCCGGTCGAAACCAAGGACTTCAAGCGAAAGCGCACCGCCATATTCTACGCATGGCAGGTGTGGCACTTAACACTCGAGGAGGTGCTGGAGCTCCGGCGCGCAGGCAGTAGAACGGTGCGCACTGGTGACAACGCTATAGTCCTCACATTAAGGGAGAAGAACCATGACGAAAACGAAGATGGTTAAAGCCAGCCTGTCGCTTGCGCCGGATACGGTGCGAACGCTGATGGCGCGCAGCCACAACCAGTCCAAGGCGATCAGGGAGGTGGTCAGCGACTACGAAGACCTGATGGCGGATGGCCGCGTAGAGATCATGCATGCGCTGAAAGAGTATCAGATTCAACGCCTGTGCAGTGCGTACACTGCCGGTACTTTTGCATTCACCATTGACCACATCAACGAAGTGCTGGAGACCAGTTGGGATATAGTATTCAGCCTGGTCGCCATCCACGCGCTGCGCGACGTGCTGCGACGCTACGAGTTGGCGCAGAGCTCCGGGCTCACGGTCGACGTCATGGACTTTTTCAGGGGGATCAACGATGGGAAATCTAGCTGAGCACATCCATAACCTGGAGCGACTGAACATAGAGGCACGGGCTGCCGACGTCCGCACCACGCTGCGCAAGGCAGAGCGTATAGCACAGCGCATAGCCAAGCTGGTACCCGACTGGCTGTACGGCCAGCGGCTGCCCTACGGATACTGGTGCGGGCTCGTCAAGGGCGAGGATGGTCAGCAGTACCGTGCGCTCCTGCGCGAAGACCCACTCGTGATCAACGGGATACCGCAGGTCATGAACATGTGCGTGTCCGGCGTGGTCAGTCGCTGGGGCAAGCACTACTGCACCAAGCTGACCACTGCGATGGCGTGTCAACTGGTCTGTGAAGTCCGTGGCGGGTTCGTCGCATCCCTCGAGGCGTGGATACTGTCCCGCTTCGAAGAGGTGGCAGAGACCATGAAGTATGTGGACGAGATTGAGGACGTCATGACCGGGCAGGCGACGGAGCTGGACGAGTAATGAGCACGATTGACTGGGCGTGGATGACCGGAGAGCCAAAGGCATTCCGCGTGGTTGAGACCATGCAGGATGGACAGCAGCGCGCCCTCGCCATGTATCCGATCCTCCAGACCGAGCAGGGACTGCCATGCATCATCTATGGCATCGCGGAACAGGTGCTGGTCGGCCCGTCGCCGGAGGAGCTCGCAAACGCAGTGTGTCGCATCGAGGCGCAGCAGATTAGGGTGCGTGCAGCAATGGGAGGAGTCTAACATGTGTCGTTGGTTTTCTGGCTTTGTAAACTGCGAGGGGATGATTCGCTGCGGCGACGGATACTCGCATGGGAACGAGTGATACAAGCTCGACCGCAGCAAGTGGTTCGAGTTCGAGCGGTGGTCGGACGCAGAGATCGAGGTGC
>ERZ1292632.1039-Hain-H43-01um-R2-1039-length-29104-cov-7_pt1 | contig 29104 bp, 29 predicted proteins | sample MGYA00564407_ERZ1292632 | MGnify/ENA primary metagenome ERZ1292632 (study PRJEB36523, sample SAMEA6512637) | groundwater metagenome | collected 2019-01-08 | study: AquaDiva: Metagenomics assemblies of 32 groundwater samples | reverse complement strand
TCGGACGGCGACGGCAAGATACACTTCTCGGTCAAAGACAACGGCGTCGGCATCACGCCCGAAGACAAGAAAAATCTCTTTACCGAGGGCGGGCACGGTAAGGACTCCATCAAGATAAACGTACACTCCACGGGCTACGGCCTCTTCATTGCGAAGCAGGTAGTGGATATGCACGGCGGCAAAATCTGGGCGGAATCCGAAGGCGAGGGCAGAGGAGCAAGATTCGTCGTCGAACTGCCCGCCTTGTAATGCTCCACGAGGCTATATACTGAAATATCCCTTTTTGAACGCCAGTTCGGCGTTCAAAATCCCGCCGCCCGCAGCGCCACGGACGGTATTGTGCGAAAGCGCGACGAAGCGGTAATCAAGCACCGGACATTCGCGTAAGCGGCCTACCGTGACTGCCATCCCTTTGTCCGTATCGCGGTCGCGTTTGGGCTGCGGCCGGTTGTCCTCCGCGCGATAATGTATCGCCTGCTTGGGTGCGGAAGGCAGGTCAAGCTTTTGAGGTTCGCCGCGGAATGAGCTCCAGATATTGAGGATGGTGTCGCGACGCGGCTTTTTCTTACCGAATTCGAGCGAGACTACCGCCGTATGCCCGTCGGATACGGGCACACGCGTACACGTTGCGGAAATTTCGATGCCCGTGCGTTCCGTGAACTTCCCGTTCTTTATGCCGCCGAGTACTTTGTACGGCTCGAATTGCGTCTTCTCTTCCTCTCCGCCGATATAGGGAATGATATTGTCGATAATATCCCAACTCGATACACCGGGGTACCCCGCGCCCGAAACAGCCTGCATCGTGGTCACGAGTATGCGCTTGATATCGTAGCCTTTTTGCAACAATGCGTGAACGGGGGCGATATAGCTCTGGATACTGCAATTCGGCTTCACGACGATGAATCCTTTTTTCCAGCCGCGCGCCTTTTGCTGCGAGGGGATGATGTCGAGATGATGTGCGTTTATTTCGGGAATAAGCATGGGGACATCGGGGGTATGGCGGTGCGCGGAGGCGTTTGAAAATACCGGCATACCGGCGGCGGCGTATGCCTCCTCCGATTTCCGTATCATGTCTTTATCGGGCATTTCGAAAGCGGAGAACACGAAGACACATTCTTTGGCCGCGGCCTCCACGTCGGCGACATCGTGCATCGTAAGCCGGGCGACCTCGGCCGGAATATCACCGCCCACTATCCATCCGCTCTTGAGTGCGTCTTTGTATTTCTTTCCCGCCGATTGGGGCGATGCCGCCACATAGGCGACACGGAACCACGGATGATCCGCGAGCAGGCGGATATACTGCTGACCGACCATACCGGTCGCACCTAATATACCGACGGGGATTTTCTTTTGCATGTATTACTGTGATGTTCGTAAAATGTCTGCGAAAACTCCGGCGGCAGTGACTTCGGCACCCGCTCCGGGTCCACGGACGACAAGCGGTGTATCACTGTACCGGTCAGTCGTGAACGCAATCATGTTATCACTTCCGGAGAGCTGATGGAACGGGTGCGTACTTCCCACTGACCGTAAGGAGACTTCCGCACGCCCTTTTTCGAGTGTCGCGATATAGCGGAGGCGGTTGCCCTTGCGCGCTGCCTCGATTTTCTTTTTCTCGAACGTCGCATCTTCTTTCTTGAGTTGCTCCAAAAATGCCTCGACAGTAGGAGCTTCAGCCGCGCGACGGCTGAGCAAACTTTCCAGTTTGATGTCTTTAAATTCAAGAGGCAGGCCAATTTCACGCGCTAAAATGAGGACCTTACGTGCGACGTCCGTTCCCGATAGATCATCCCGCGGATCAGGCTCTGTATACCCGCGATCTTTTGCCTCTTTCACCGTCTGACTGAATTTCGCGTCTCCGTTGAACGTATTGAAAATGTAGCTGAGGGTACCTGAGAGAATCCCTTCGATTTTGCGGATGTGGTCCCCGCTTTGCAGTAGGTCGTTGAGCGTCCCGATGACGGGTAATCCTGCGCCCACGTTTGTCTCATACAAAAACTTTGCGTTATACGCGGCCGCAGTACGTTTGAGCTCTTGATAGTATGCAAGTGTCCCCGAATTTGCTTTTTTGTTCGGCGTGACGATTGAAATTCCCGCCGCAAGCACATCAATGTAGCGGCTCGCTATTTCCGCGCTCGCTGTGCAATCTACGAAAACACTGCCCGGCAGATTCATATTTTTCATTTCCTCAATAAGCTGACTGATGTCCATTTTTTGTTTCGATTCCGCAAGTGCTGTATGCCAATGCTTTAGATCGACGCCGCGCGCATCAAGAAGTACATTTTTATGGTTTGCAATCGCGACTACGCGGACCACGTATCCTCGACCGTTTTCCAGTCGGGGGATCTCGGACAGTATTTGCTTGAGAAGTGTAGCGCCAATGAGGCCTACGCCGACCAGGAAGATGTTGATGTGTTTCTTGTGCGGTTCAAAAAACTCCTCATGAACCGCTTGGAGCGCCCGTACTTCATCGCTCTTGCTTATGACAACAGAAACGTTGAGTTCGGATGAGCCCTGTGCGACGGCGACAATGTTGATGCGGCCTTTCCCCAAAGCTCCGAAAAAGCGGGCGGCAACGCCGCTTCTGCGCCGCATGCGCTCTCCTACAACTGCAAGGATCGAGAGGTTGTGTTCAATAACGACAGGGTCGACAAGGTACGTTTGATGCTCAAAGGCAAATTCCGCATCAATTGCCCGCCGGCCCGCTTCGGCATCCTTCGGTGCGACGGCAATCGAGATGGAATACTCCGACGAAGCCTGCGTAATGAGGATTACGTTGACCTTCGCGCGAGTGAGAGCTCCGAATATTCTGCCCGCAGAACCGTGCACGCCGATTATGCCGCTGCCTTCCACGCGCAACATCGAGATACTGCTGATTGAGGAGATACCTTTCGCAAGCGGTGCATCTTGAAGTCCTACATGAGGATCTGCAGGTATTCTCCCGATAGTCGTACCTGGCGCGTCCGGATCAAAAGTGTTCTTGATCAAAATGGGAATTCCTTTTTTTCGTGCGGGTAACATTGTCGGCGGGTGAATTACCTTAGCGCCAAAGTACGACATTTCAGAAGCCTCTTCATACGTCATGGTCGTGATGGGTAGGGGATTCTTGACCTTCCGCGGATCGGCAGTGAGGACTCCCGAGACATCCGTCCAAATTTCAATCGATGACGCGCCGAGCGCCGCTCCTATGATGGACGCCGTGTAATCACTCCCGCCACGGCCAAGTGTCGTGATGATGCCCTCGACCGTCGCACCGATAAATCCCGTGACGACCTGGAGTTTCCGGGTCTTTGTAAAATGTGCACGGACGTGCTTGTTGGTCGCCTGAAAATCAACGGCCGCTTCGCCGAAATTACCGTCCGTAACGACCACTTTTGACGCATCAAGAAACTCCGACGCTACAGTGCGCTCCTTAAGCGCATGGGTCAAAATCGACGCAGAAAGACGTTCGCCGTGGCTTAAAATAGAATCAAGAACACGGGGAGAGATTTCTCCGACTAACCGCACGCCATGTACAAGGTCATTAAGGGACGTAAGGATATTTTGAACATCGTTCTGTGCGATTTTCTTTCCGCGACCTTTTACGAGAGCATTCAGGGCGGTGTGATGCCGCTTGCCTAGACCGGCAAGGCCTTTTCGGTACGAATCATCCTTTGCCGCGGCACTTTGCGTGACCGAGATGAGTTCGTCGGTGACACCGCTCATGGCGGAAACGACTACGGCAGTGATCTTTGCATCCTTCTGCGGACGCCGTACGATATCCATAACTTTCCGGATTGCATCGGGCGAACCCATCGAGGTTCCTCCAAATTTGAGCACCTTGCCGCGCATGGAGGTCAAAGAATTCCGCACCCGCGAATTTTTGGGCGGTCGGGCGTTTTCCAACTGCTCTCTGATAACCTCGAACAAACGTTCACCGTCCCACCAGCTATCGCGCATTACCTCATACGGCACCGTTATGTCTGCGAGCTCCTTGTATTTTTTTGCTCTGAACTTCAAGAGCAGCGGGTAGCATCGTTTGAATGCTGTTTGTTCGTTCTCACCTTTTGCGGTGTGAAATACACCATCCCATACCACGGGTTTTGGGTCATCAAGATACACTTCGAGCATGCGTTCGTGTACCTCGGGGCTCGCTTCGAAATATATGACGAGCGAATCTTTTTTGAGCCGGCGTTGCGTGTCCTTCGATACATATACGACGCTTCCGGTGGTATCGATAACTGAATTGCCGTCAGCGGCATCGAGGATCTCCTTGACCGCCATATCTTCCAGTTTCAGGTACTGTTGCTCCCGATTCCGGTACCCCTCTCTGTTCGGCTGCCCCATCCACACACCCACATCAGTGACGTTTTTTAATGATGCGGTGCCCGAAACGCGCGACGCAATCACGTCGTCACAGCTAAGGTGCCGGAAACCGAGCGGTATGAACTGCCGGGCCCGGTGGGTCTTGCCGATTCCCGACATACCGATAAACGTGAGCGTGAGCTTGTTTTCAGCCATCCGGGCGTCAAATTCCTGCCGTGACAGGCGCATATGAGGTGGATGCTAGCACGGGTGTACACAGAGAGTCTACCCGTGGGCCGGAGCGCTCTTTACCCCTCAATATACTCCTTGTGAAGGACCTTAAGAGCCTTCTCGGCGTCGCGGGTACCGACAACGAAGGTCATACTCACACCCGAAGATGCCTGCGATATCATCTCCACCGCGATTTTATGTTGTCCGAGCACGGTAAACATCCGGCCCGCGACTCCCGCAGCATTCACCGCACCACCGACCGCACAAATAATGGCCTTGCCGCGTTCTATTGATACGTCACCGAGTTCCTGCAGGTAGGTAATAATTTTCGGCAGGTTTTTCTCGTCATCGATAGTGACTGATACGCTCGTTACTGATGTCGTAACCACATCGATACTCGTCCGGCACGCATTGAAGACCTCGAATATACGGGCAATGAAGCCGTTTCCGTCAAAAAACTTGGGGGAATTGATATGTACCGCAATAACCGGACTTTTGAACGTGAGCGCATCGACGGTGTGGCTTTTTTTGCGGCGCTGGGCAAAATTCGGAACGATGGTCGTACCCCTATCTTCAGGCATAAACGTGTTCAGCACTTTCACGGGAATACGCTTACGCATCGCAGGCAGAATCGTCTTCGGGTGGAGGACTTTTGCCCCGAAATACGCGAGCTCGCCCGCCTCTTCAAACGAAAGTTCGGGTACAACCTTGGCTTTGGGTACAAGACGCGGATCGGCCGTCATAATGCCGGATACGTCTGTCCATATCTCAATTGCTTTTGCGCCAAGCGCAGCACCTACGATAGCTGCGCTGTAATCGCTTCCACCGCGACCGAGCGTTGTAGTTCTTCCGTCGGGAGTCGCACCGATAAAGCCCGTAACCACCTGCAAGGAGGTGTGCTTCCTGAAATGCGAGCGGATGTTCTTGTCGGTGCGGACAAAATCGACGGCTGCAGATTCATGCTGTTCGTCGGTCGTGATGATGTGCCGTGCGTTCAAGTATTCGCATCGGACCTGACGATCCGTGAGCGCACCCACAAGAATGTGCCCCGAAAGCCGCTCCCCGAAACTCACGACGCAGGCCATCCCGGCCGGTGAAAGCTCCTGCAATCGGTATGCGCCCGTTACAACGCTCTCAAGCTGACGGAACAACCCGTCGACGCAGGTCAGCGTTTTCGCACGGTGCTTGGCACCGATAAGTTCGCCCACAGCCGCGATGTGCTTGCGCTCAAGATCCTTAAGAATCTTTTTGTACCCGGAATCTTTTTTGCTTGCCAGCTGTGCGCACTTGATAAGCTCATTGGTAACGCCGGACATGGCCGAGACGATGACCGCCGCGATTCGTGCGTCCTGCCGGGGTTTCCTGATAATAGCGATGACTTTTTTTATCGCACGAGCTGAACCCATGGAAGTGCCGCCGAACTTGAGGACTTTTACGCCTTTCATGCGCCGCACAATACTACGCATACACCGGCTCGTCAAAAAAAATGCCCCGGCTATACAAGCGCGGGGCGAGGCACAGAGCCTTTAGATGTTTGCCTCGCCCGCTTACTGTGCGACGAGGGGTTTTTTGGAATTCGTCAAACGCGATGCGTCGACGAGTTCAGTGAGCAGCTCGGTCACGGCTTGGTTGGAGTTGGTGAAGTACCCTCCACGCATGCCGCTTTCGAGGTCGATCCGAGGCATCGTTCCGAGCTTGCCGCTCGCAATGATGCCGTCGAGTTCACGGTGTACCTCACGCAGGTACTCCGCCGTGTCGGCATCTTGAGGCGGCAAGATGGTGATCTTGTCGGCCTCTCTTCGTACGTATGCCATTGTGTACTCCCGGTATTTAGCCTAGAGGAAGCGTAGGAACTGGATATGCGTTCCTCCGCAGTTATGGCAGCTCGTGGGCACTATTTCGCACACGAACTCATTTCCGTTGCATGGGTGCGGGATGCACCCGTAGACCATTTGCGCCGGCGCCGATTTCGGTTTCGGGCCGTCGTCCGTCGCTTTCGCGGCGGTAGGTTCGGTCATAAGCATGACTTTCTCCCTACGGGGGTGCAGATGCTCAAGAGAGCATTTCCCCCGATTCAGTATGAACTCCTCATATTCGGTACGCAAGCAGAGGTCCTCCACCCCTCGCCATGGTGTATGGGTTGGGGTGGAGGGTACAGGGCACCTATGGTGGGAGAAGGAAAGCGGTCTCCTTAGCCCACGGATACGAACGGCCGAAGGGCCCGGACTCCACGTGAAGCCCTCCCTGTGTCCACCCGGCATGCACGCCGTAGAGGACGCCGTCGACCAGTACGTATCCCGCATACCAACGCGTATGCTCAGCCCGCGTCAGACGCCACCAGTATTGGCCCAGGGTAACCGGAAGATTATTCCGGCCGCCGAGTTCCTCCACTATGCCGCGCCGGTCGACATGGTGCGACTTCAGCGGCTTATCCCGCGCCTCAATGCCGAGGACGCGTTCGAGTAGCGTGGATGCCGGAGCCGGACCCTCGCGAGCGTGAAGTACATGCTCGCGAAAGTGCACTCCGATCCAGACGACCTGTATTAGATCGACAGTTTCGCCGGGACGGAACTTATCGCTTGCGACGAAGGTCGCGAGCGGAGGAACGTCCAGTCGGATTGTCGGTTCAAGGAACAATCTTTCAGTCATCGACCTTCTCCAATGTTGTTGGTCTCGGACATATAAGCACGTCCGTGGCGCGGAATGCAACCTCCGTACAAGGTTGGGCTATAATACTCACTATGGTAAAAAATATTCCCTTCACCAAAGAGCAGGTCGAGAAATTGCTCCGTGACCACCCGACGCCGCTCTATATCTACGACGAGAAGGGGATACGGGATGCTGCAAGACGTCTTATACGGGCCTTTTCGTGGTCGCCCGGATTTAAGGAGCACTTCGCAGTCAAGGCTCTGCCCAACCCGCACATCATGTCCGTCCTCAAGGATGAAGGCTGCGGGGCCGATTGCAGCTCTCTTCCCGAACTTCTTCTCGCGGAGCGGATCGGCCTTTCAGGTGAGGAAATAGTTTTCACCTCCAACGACACGCCCGCGGAGGAATTCGCAAAAGCGAAATCGCTCGGAGCCGTCATCAACCTCGACGCATTCGAGCACATTGCGTATCTGGAAAAACACGTCGGCCTGCCTCCGCTCTTGTCATTCAGATACAATCCGGGAGCGAAACGTGAAGGCAACGACATCATCGGCAAGCCCGAAGAAGCGAAATTCGGCATGACACGCGAACAGCTCTTCGACGCGTACGCGCTCTCAAAGTCAAAAGGGGTGAAGCGCTTCGGATTGCACACGATGGTCGTTTCCAATGAGCGGCACGTCGAATACTTCGTGGAAACCGCACGCATGCTGTTCGATATCGTGCGGGAAGTGCGCGAGAAGATTGGTATTACCGTTGAGCTCGTGAATCTGGGAGGTGGAATCGGTATTCCGTACAAGCCGGAAGACAAGGAGGTGGACATCGAAACGCTCGCCGCAGGCGTGAAAGAGCTCTACGAGTCATACCGATTCGCGCCGCTCAAACTCGCCATGGAGTGCGGGCGTTACATCACAGGACCGCATGGGTATCTGATATCCCGTGTCCGGCATATCAAAAAGACCTACCGTACCTATGCCGGTCTTGATGCGACAATGGCAGACCTCATGCGACCGGGCATGTACGGCGCCTACCATCACATCACCGTTCTCGGTAAGGAGAATGCACCCGCGGATGAGACCTACGACGTCGTGGGCTCACTCTGCGAAAACAACGACAAATTCGCCATAGGGCGGAAACTGCCGCATCTGGAGCCCGATGATATCGTCGTCATCCACGATGCGGGAGCGCACGGTCATGCGATGGGGTTCAACTACAACGGAAAGCTCCGGCCGGCGGAATTTCTCCTTCGCCCTTCCGTAGCCTCTGGCGGAGTAGGGCTCAAGCCCGACCGTTCATTCAAAATGATACGCCGCGCGGAGACCATCGACGATTATTTTGCAACGCTGGTCGAGTGATGCGGGAACGACAGGATTGCGTTATACTTACTACTCATCACGCTCACCGGGCGTTTGAATACGGTATGAATATCGCACTTATCGGTTACGGGGAAATGGGTCACGCGCTTGCGGCTGCGGCGCGCGCCCGAGGGCACGCGACTCCCGTCATCATCGACCGCAGTGCTCCGGAAGCTACTGCAGCCGAGGTGAGCGCGAGAGCGCTCACAGGTGCGGATATTGCCATTGATTTTTCGAACCCTTCGGCGCTCAATACTACAGTGCATGCATGCATGGAGGCGGGTATTCCGCTCGTTGTCGGCACGACGGGATGGTACGACCGCACGGATGAAGTGCGCAAATTAATTGAAGCGGAATCCGCGGAGAAGCGGATCGGTTTTTTATGGTCATCGAATTTTTCTATCGGCGTGCAGATGTACCTCCGTGTCGTTGCCGAAGCGGCGCGACTCGTGAATGCCGCCGAAGAGTACGACGTCTGGGGGCAGGAGATACATCACACAGGCAAGGCGGACAGCCCTTCGGGCACCGCAAAAACGCTCGAGAAAATTCTTTTGGCTGCCATTGTGCGCAAGCGCTCTGTCGTGGAAGACAAACTGGACAGAAAGCGTGAAGACTCGGAAATCCATTTCTCATCCGTGCGCGGGGGTTCCGTTAATTTCGGGCACACCATCGGTTTTGATTCCGCGGCCGATAGAATTATCATTACTCACGAGGCGCGGAATCGCGACGGATACGCACTCGGTGCCACGAAGGCGGCGGAATGGCTTCTTCCCAAGAAAGGTTTTTACGGCATGGATGATTACATGTCGGATATGTTATCGGCTTCAGAGTCCAAAAAGAACGTATGAATCCAAAAAAGTACGCAGGCGCATGGACGGCTCTCATTACGCCCTTCAAGAAGGACGGTTCGCTCGACGAGGCGGCTCTGCGCAAGCTCGTACGAATGCAGATCGAGGGGGGTATTACAGGCATCGTTCCCGTGGGTACGACAGGGGAGTCCCCGACGACGACCGCCGATGAGGACCGCAGAATAATAGAAATCACCGTGGAAGAATCGGCGGGTCGCGTTCCCGTCATGGCGGGAACCGGCAGCAACAACACGCATGAGGCGATACTGTATACCGAAGCGGCAAAGAAAGCGGGAGCCGACGCATGTCTCGTCGTCACGCCGTACTACAACAAACCGACGCCCGACGGCCTGAAGCAACACTATGCCGCCGTTGCCGATATCGGCCTTCCTGTCATCGTGTACAACATCAAGGGCCGCACCGGCATCAATATTGAGACCGACACTCTTATGGAAATAGCGCAGCATCCGATGATAGTGGGCGTGAAGGAGGCAAGCGGGGATATCGACCAGATGAAAGAGGTCCTCGCCCGCCGCCCCGCTGATTTCACCGTCTTAAGCGGGGACGACGGGATGACCCTCGAGCTCATGCGCGCGGGCGGCGACGGTGTTATCTCGGTTGCATCCAATATCGCGCCGAAAGAGGTGTCGGCTTTGGTGCGCCACGCGGCGAGTGGCGCGTGGGACGAAGCGGAGAAGGTGGGCGCGCATTTGTCGGAGATGTTCAAAAAACTTTTCATCGAATCCAACCCGCTTCCCGTAAAATACTGTGCTTCGCGCATGGGGCTCTGCGAACCTGTCTACCGCCTCCCGATGTGCATGCCGACGGCGGACTCGCGGGACGTGCTCGATCAGATGCTTATCACATACGGATTGACTACAGGCCGGACATAAGCACTCCGCACCTATGAACATACAACCGTCACGGAAGCTTGGGTCTTTGCCGCCATACGCGTTCGCGGAAATCGATAAGAAAGTGCAGGCGCTCCGCGACCTCGGCGTCACGCCTATTGATTTCGGGGTGGGCGACCCGACGGAGCCGGCTCCCGGTTTCGTCATCGAGCGCATGACGCCGTCGGCAAAGGAGCATGCGCACAGCGGATATCCCAGCTATATCGGGAGTAAGACCTTCCGCACGGCCGCGGCGGACTACATGCTTCGCAGATTCGGCGTGACACTGGATCCCGAACGTGAGATTTCTTCGAGCGGAGGTTCCAAGGAATCCATATTTAATTTTCCGGAGGCGTTTATTGAACCGGGCGATATAGTCATTTGTCCCTCACCCGGATATCCGCCGATGAAAACGGGTACGATTTTCGCTGAAGGCGTTCCATACTTCGTTCCACTCCTTGCAAAAAACGGATTTCTCGTCGATTACGCCGCAATTCCGGAAGCTATTGCAAAGCGCGCGAAGATTATATGGCTTAACTATCCGAACTCGCCCACAGGAGCCATCGCGACCAAAGAGTACTACAAGGGCCTGATTGATTGGGCGCACCGCAACGACATCATCATCGCGGCGGATGAGGGCTGTTATATCGATATCTACTTCGATGAGAAACCGGCGTCCATTCTTGAAGTGGATCGCGAGGGGATCATCGCGTTCTATTCTTTGTCCAAACGCAACAACATGACGGGCTACCGCGTCGGCTTCGTGTGCGGCGACGAAAATCTGATGAAAATCTTCAAGCGGCTCAAAACCAACATCGACTCGGGCGTGCCAAACATGATTCAGGATGCAGCCATCGTCGCACTTGCCGACGATGCGCACGTGGAAGGCATGCGCCGGCTGTACCGCGAGAAGCGGAACATACTTGAGAAAGCGCTCCAAGAAATAGGATTGGAACCCGTACAATCAGCCGCCACGTTTTATCTGTGGCAAAAAGTGCCCGGCAGCGATGTCGCGTTCGCGGAAAAGTTGCTGGACCCAGCCATCGGCATCGTGGTGACGCCCGGCAGCCTGATTTCCGATACCTGTGAAGGCGGCATCAATCCGGGCGAGGGGTATGTGCGCTTCGCTTTGGTACCATCCCTTGCCGAAATACAGGAAGCGGCAAAAAGATTGCTTTCACTGCGACCGTAAACACAGCGCTTAGAACTGGCACTTTTTTCTGATATTATAGGCCGATGCAACGGCTATTTACTGGTCTACAGCCTTCAGGGACGCTCCACATCGGCAACTACTTGGGTGCCCTCAAACAGACCGTTGAATTGCTCAAGGATGCCGATGGCTTGGTGATGATAGCCGACTACCACGCTCTTACGACGCTGAAGGATACCGAAGGATTGCGCAAGAATATTTCCGACGTCGTGCGCGATTACGTTGCGGTAGGGGTGGACCCCAAGAAAACCATCGTCTTCCAACAGTCCTCGGTGTCGCAGCACACCGAGCTTGCATGGATTTTTGATTGCCTCGTCACCGTGCCGTTCCTCATGCAGGCGCACGCGTACAAAGACAAAGTCGCAAAAGGCCTCGAAGCCAACGCGGGGCTCTTCACCTACCCGATGCTCATGGCCGCGGATATTTTGCTCTACGATACGGATATCGTCCCCGTCGGCGCAGACCAGCGGCAACATGTGGAGTACGCGCGCGAGGCGGCCGCAAAGTTCAACGCGGCATACCCTGGCCGGGCAGGCGGAGAGACTTTCAAAGAGCCGCAGGAAAAAGTCCTCGACACGGTGGCCGTTGTCCCTGGTACCGACGGCAAGAAGATGAGCAAGAGCTACGGCAATACCATTCCGCTCTTCGGTTCAAAAGAGGAGATACAAAAAGCGGTGATGAGTATCGTGACAGATTCTGCGGGGGATGTTCCGACCAACGTGTACAACATACATCGGCTTTTCAAGAGCGAAAAAGAGCTTGCGCCGTTGTACGAAACGAATAAGGGAAAATACAAAGCCCTCAAAGATGCGCTCGTCGAAGACATCGAGGCGGTGGTGGGGCCGATGCGCGAGAAACGCGCAAGTATCACCGACGCCGATGTGAAAGCGATTTTGAAAGATGGCGCGCAGCGCGCCCGCGAGCAAGCGGAGAAAAAAATGATTGATGTCCGGCAGAAAGTCGGCGTAACTATTTAATATGGACAGAACATTCATCAAAGACTTGGAGACACACATCGGAGAGACCGTTCTCATAAAGGGCTGGGTGTCCGTGCGCCGCGACCAGGGCAAGATGGTCTTTTTTGATTTCAGGGATATGACAGGCACCGTGCAGGGACTCGTCACGCCAGGCCACGCCGCAATGGAAACCGCCAAAAATACCGCGCGGGAATCCGTCGTCGCTATCACAGCCACCGTGCAGGCACGCCCCGGCAAAAATGCGCAAGCGGGGAAGCAAAACGGCGGTATTGAGCTTCTTATACAGGAAATTGAAGTCTTGAGCTCTGCGGCGGTGCTGCCTTTTGAGGTAAATGAAGATACGGCGGGCATCGGGGAGGAAACCAGACTGACGCATAGATACCTCGACCTCCGCAGCGAGCGCATGCAGCGCAATATCCGCTTGCGCAGTGAGCTCGTGCGACGCTGCCGCGAATACCTTTTTGCGGAGAAGTTTACCGAAATAGAAACTCCGCTTCTCACCGAGTCCACTCCCGAGGGGTCGCGTGATTTCGTCGTACCGTCGCGGCTTCACCCGGGCAAATTCTACGCCCTCCCGCAATCGCCCCAACAATACAAGCAGCTGCTGATGGTCGGCGGCTTCGAGCGCTATTTCCAGCTCGCGCGCGCCGTGCGCGACGAAGACCTGCGCGCCGACCGCGGATTTGAACACACACAGATAGATATCGAGATGTCGTTCGTCACACAGGAAGACGTGATGCAAACCGTCGAGCAAATGGTGACGACCGCAGTCGAAGCGATGGGCTTCACTATCAAGGAGAAGCCGTTCCCGCGATTTACCTACGCCGAAGCGATGGAGAAATTCGGCGCCGACAAATTCGATTTACGCACGGAAGAAGACAAAGCGAAGGGCGTGATGGCCTATGCCTGGGTGCATAAATTTCCGTTCTTCGAAAAAACAGCCGAAGGCGGTTGGACATTCACGCACAATCCGTTCTCCATGCCTGTGCCCGAACACGTGGAGCAACTGCTCGCGAAGAAGGACGTCGCCGAAATATTGACGACGCAATACGACTTGGTCTGCAACGGCTACGAGGCGGGCGGCGGCAGTATCCGCGCGCACAAGCCTGAAATTCTGAAGGCCGCATACGAGGTGATGGGGTACAGCGAGCAGGAGATACAGGAGCGCATCGGCCACATGCTCACCGCATTCGGATTCGGCGTGCCGCCGCACGGAGGTATCGCGCTCGGCGTCGAGCGGCTTGTCATGAATCTCACGGGCGAATCACACCTGCGCGAGGTCCAGGCATTCCCGATGACGCGCGGCGGCCAGACTTCCGTCATGAAAGCTCCGAAGGAGCTTACCGCAGCACAACTCGCCGAACTTGGTATTCAGATAACTAAGAAAACAAAATGAGCGGACGTTTCTCATTGAGCACGGAGGTGTACCAAGGGCCGCTTGAGACGCTCCTCAATATGATAGAGGAGCGGAAGATGTCTATCTCCGACATCTCGCTCGCGGAGGTGACCGATGCATATCTCGCGTACGTCGAGAAGCTGCCCGAGCTACCGCTCGGCGAGACCGCACAATTCATTCTTGTGGCTTCGACCCTCTTGCTCATTAAATCCCGCGCACTTCTGCCCACACTTGAGCTATCGAGCGACGAACGCGAATCGGTGGAAGAGCTCGAACGCCGCCTTGCGCGCTATGCCCTCATACGTAAAACGGCGAAGCTCCTGCGTGCACACTGGGGCACGCACCCGCTGCTTCTCGCGCATCGCGCTCCGCTGCGCCCCACGGTCTTCAGCCCCGCCGACGCGGCACTCTCAACCATCGCAGCCGCCGCGGCGCGCCTCGTCAGCATCTTGCCGAAGCCCGAGGCAATGGTGCAAGCGGCCGTCGCACCGATACTGGCGCTCGAAGATGTCATACAGAGCGTCCGCGCGCGCCTTGTCACTGCCATACGCACAAGTTTCCGCGAGCTCACCAAATCGCGGGACAGAAATGATACGATAGTCTACTTTCTCGCGATGCTCGAATTGGTCCGCTCAGGCAGCGCGAGCGTCACCCAGGAGCGTCTCTTCGAGGACATCACTATTGAATTGGAAAATGCGGTAGCCCCGCGGTACGGTACCTGATATGGATGTGAACGAACTCTCGGCACGCGCGCAAGCTTTCTTATTTAGCGAGGGAGGCACGCTCACGCTCAAAAAGCTCGGCTCGCTGCTCGGTGTGAAGGAGCCGGAACTGAAAGTCGCACTCACGGCGCTATCTGCCCGGATTGAGGGCACTGGCCTCGCACTCATACAGACCGAGACCGAAGTCTCGCTCGCCGTAGGCAAGGAAACCTCCGCCGCCGTCCAAAAGGCCTACGAACGCGAGCTCGCGGGCGAAATAGGGGATGCGGGTCTCGAAGTCTTGGCTATCGTACTCTACCGCGGCCCTTCGACGCGTGCGCAGATAGATTACATTCGCGGGGTGAATACGAGCTGGACGATACGCAATCTCCTCACGCGCGGACTGCTGGAGCGCACGGGTAATCCAGAAGACGGTCGCGAGTATCTCTACCGCCCGACCGTGGAGCTTTTGGCGCACCTCGGTGTACGCGATTCCGGAGAGCTCCCGAACCGCGAGGAAATAACGGCTGAACTCAAAGCCTTCGAATCACGCCCCGCCGATGCGCCCTCCGATACACACCTATGACCCAGACACCAACTTTGCCATTGCCTCTTGTGAACATTAATCCTCTGTACGCCTGCTGTAATTGCAGTAAACGGTCTGCGAACGAATCTCGAGTGTCTTCCGGCTGGAACTATGGCAAAGTTGGTGTATGGGTATGATGACCGATGAACCTCTCGCCTCGACACCTGCGACGCCGACGCCCGTTCCTCCGCTTGTACTATTACCTGAACACGCGGGAGCGCCTCATTTTTCGCTGCAACATCTTTCAGGTGTCGCGACGCTCGTCCTCATCTTCTTTGCGAGTGCGGGCATAACCCTCGCCTACCTCTCTTCGGGCGGCGAGATTGCGGCAGCCGATACGCAAACAGCTTCTGCGGTTGCCGTTGTCGATCCTTTTGCGGGAATTTCTCTCAAAGCCGAAGGCGCATATGTCTATGACCTCACCACGAAACGGGTACTCTATTCCAAGAATGCCGAGACCCAACTGCCGCTCGCGTCTCTCGTCAAAGTCCCGCTCGTGCTCGCGGTATCGGAGGTGCTTGGTTCCGATTCCTACATCACGATACCTCCGCACGAAGTATTCGACGGCACCGAGAAGCGGCTCCCGACGGGGCTCAGTTTCAAAGCGGGCGACCTCATCGATTTCACCCTGGTGGCGTCGTCCAATGAGGGTGCCGCCGTCCTGTCGCAAGCGGCTGAAGACGGCCTCCGCAAGAAATACCCCTCCGCGACGCAAGGTGCCGCAGCTCTGTGGCGTATGAATGATATCGCGCAGCATCTCGGGCTCGGCCACCTGGTGTTCCGTAACACCCACGGTCTCGACCAGAGCGCGACGCAGGCGGGAGCATACGGCTCGGCGCGCGATGTCGCCGCCTTGTTCAGCTATGCCGCGGTGCATGCCCCCGCCCTTTTTGAGAAGACGTCCCGCGACTCTATCGAGGTACGCGCAGCCACGGGGGAAACCGTGACCGCAGTCAACACAGACGAAGCGCTCCCAGCGATACCCGGCCTTATCATGGGTAAAACAGGCTCCACGGCGCTCGCGGGAGGCAATCTCGCCGTCGTCTTCGAAGCCGGCCCCGCACACCCCGTCGTCGCCGTGGTCTTGCACTCCACGTATAGCGGCCGCTTTAGTGATATGAAGGCGCTCGTCGAAGCGACCGTCGCGGCTATGGGCGCGGGACTCTAAATGCGGGTTACAATAGCCAAATATGCCCAGTAGTGAAATGTGCCTTCGGCTCAAACAACGTATGAAAACAAACAACGAACAATCTCAAAAGCACTCTAGTCGAGAGAACATGTACGAAGCCGCGGCAGGACGGCATGCCGCCTGCCGCAAAGGCACATTCTACTAACTGGGTATGTTGCCGCCACTCGTCCGGATACTCCTACCCGCAGCAATCGCGTTTATCGCGGGAATGGCCCTCACCCCGGTACTTACACACTATTTATATAAGTACAAAGCGTGGAAGAAACGTCCCGGCAAACTTGCGTTCGACGGCGAAACCGCGCACGAATTTAATCGACTCCACAGTCACCATGAAGTTCGCGCGCCGCGCATGGGCGGCATCGTGGTGTGGGGGAGCGTCGTACTTACTATTTTGGGAATCGCGGCTCTGGCGAATTTTCTCCCGACATTCGAGAGTCTCAATTTTTTGAGCCGTAATCAGACATGGCTCCCGTTTGCGACGCTCGTAATCGGCGCGCTCGTCGGCTTCGTGGACGACCTCATGGTCATCCGGGAAAACGCCGAGGGACTGCGTTTGCGCTACCGCATTCTTATCGTCATCGCGCTCTCGGCATTCATCGGATGGTGGTTCTTCGACAAGCTCGGGATGACCGCCGTCAACATCCCGTATTGGGCACCGCTTGAGCTCGGATGGCTGATTATCCCGCTCTTTATTCTCGTATCGCTCGCGCTCTATGCATCAGGCGTGATAGACGGCATCGACGGACTTTCGGGAGGAGTATTCGCCTCGATATTCGCCTCGTACACCATCATCGCTTTCGCGCAGGACCAGATAGACCTCGCCGCCTTCACCGCCTGCGTGATGGGCGGACTGCTCGCATTTTTGTGGTTCAACATCCCTCCCGCGCGCTTCTACATGAGCGACACGGGCACGATGGGATTGACCTTGGCTATCGGGACTGTCGCATTCATGACCGACGACCTCGGCGGCGGAGTGGGTATTGCCGTACTGCCGCTCATCGGCGGACTCTTGGTCGTCACCGTACTTTCCGATATCGCACAAATTCTTTCCAAAAAATTCTTCGGGCGTAAGCTCCTGCGTATCGCGCCTCTGCATCACCACTTTGAGGCCATCGGCTGGCCGGGGCACAAGGTCGTCATGCGCTACTGGGTGCTTTCCATTGTTTTGGCCTTCGCGGGTGTGATGGTGGCACTCTCCGCGGCGCCCGTACAATGAGTCCCGTTAGAAGTTGCGGAAGTTCGGAATCATATTATTCGTGTCTCTGTCCCAACATGGTCGAATTATTACCAACCGCGATAATCGAGTCGGAAGCGCAAGCTTCCTACTTCTAACGGGATGAGAAACAGAATCGACAAGCCGTTGGCATTTCTCATCGCCGCCCTGGTCTTGGGCGGCTCGATGGTATTCGTCTCCGCCGCTTTCGGCGTTCTCGGCCGCGGCTTTTCGAGCATCACGTCGGTCGCTTTCAATCATTTGGCACTTGGAGTAGGCGGGGGTGTCGTTTTGCTCCTCATCGCTTTGAGCATCAACTACCGCGAGTGGAAAAAGTACGCGCCCTACATCTACGGACTCGCGCTTATCGGCATGCTGCTCGTCTTCGTCCCGAACCTCGGTTTTGCCCACGGCGGGGGACAGAGGTGGATTGTCATCTTCGGTGTCTCTTTTCAACCCTCGGAATTCCTGAAACTCGCGGCCATACTCATCGCGGCCGCGTACTATTCCACTATCCGTGCAAAGTCCGAGAGTTTCGTGTGGGGCGTCGGCGGTCTTGCCGCGATACTCCTCGCCCCGATTATCCTGCTCGTACTGCAGCCTGACATCGGCACGCTCGGTATCATTTGCCTAAGTGTGGTCAGCGTCTTTTTTGCTGCGGGCGCGCGCGCTCGCGACCTCGCTATCCTTCTCTGCATCGCGCTCATTTCGCTCGGCGCACTCGCGTACTTCAAGCCGCACGTGCGCGACCGTGTCGTCACCTTCTTCTATCCCGCACAGAATCAACAGGCGGAAGGCTATCAGATAACGCAGTCGCTCATTGCCATCGGCTCGGGGCAGCTCGTGGGCAGGGGATTCGGGCAGAGTGTGCAGAAGTTTACCTACTTACCCGAGCCGATGGGCGACTCGATATTTGCGGTAGCAGGGGAGGAGCTCGGCTTCGTGGGCACGACCGCCATTGTCCTTCTATTCCTCGCGCTTGCACTGCGCGGGTACGTCGTCGCGGCACGCACCACCGATATATTCGGCGGATTGCTCGCCGTCGGCATCTCTACGTATCTGGCGGGAGAAGCCTTCATCAACATCGCCGCCATGCTCGGCCTTGCGCCGCTTACGGGAGTGCCTCTCACCTTCGTGAGCCAGGGGGGCAGCGCGATGCTCATCTCGCTCCTAAGCGCCGGCATTTTGCTCAATATTTCCAAATCCCGCCGCAACTAGCACATGTTTGAAATTGTTTAACCGGAGCAAGGGGCGGGCTTCTCCGCGGTCTTCGCAGGCCGCAGGCACGCGAGTGCCGTAGGTGTCGGCGGGAGTACCCGCCGACCAGACGGCCCCCGCGGTGTAGGTTTTCAAACATGCCTTTGCCTTTTGTGATTGTGCAAGAGAGCGATAGAATAGGGCAATGCGTATTGTGTTAGTCGGCGGGGGAACAGGCGGGCATTTCTACCCGCTTATTGCTATCGCCGAAGCCATTGAGGATATCTGCAACGAACGCAAGCTTATCGAGCCCGAACTCTACTACATCGGCCCGCCTCCATTCGACTCTGAAGCGCTCCTGGAGCACGAGATCATCTATATGCCCGGTACCGCGGGAAAGGTGCGCAGGTACGCGAGCGTTCTCAATGTATTGAGCGTGTTTACCAATGCTATCGGTATCATCCGCGCGGGCATGCGGCTTTTCAGCCTGTACCCCGACGTCATTTTCTCGACGGGCGGCTACGCGGCATTCCCGACGCTTTTTGCCGCACGGCTTTTGCGCATACCCGTCGTCATTTACGACGCCGACGCCTCGCCAGGCCGCGTGTCGCTTTGGTCGGCAAAATTTGCACGCTGGATAGCAATCGCACATCCGACCGCGGCATCCAAATTTCCGGAAAAGGTCCGCGACCGTATCGCACTTGTCGGCCATCCTATCCGCAAGGAAATTATCAACCCCGCCAAAGAAGGCGGCCATGAATTCCTGAAGCTCGACGTATCGGTGCCGACCGTATTTATCGTGGGAGGCTCGCAGGGAGCGCAGACCATCAACGAGACTGTGCTCGACGCGCTGCCCGCGCTCGTGTCACAATTCAACGTCGTCCACCAGGCGGGTACTGCCAATCTCACCGACGTCAGTAATGTCGCCTCCGTGGCACTTAGGGATTCGCCGTATGCGGAACGGTACAAAATATTCGGATTGCTCAACACCTTCGCGCTGCGCATGGCTGCGGGTATTGCCACCATTATCGTCGCCCGCGCGGGTTCGGGCACTATTTTTGAGATAGCGAGCTGGGGCTTGCCTGCGATACTCATACCGATACCGCAGGATGTGTCGCACGACCAGACCGAGAACGCTTTCTCATACGCCCGCTCGGAGGCGGCCGTCGTCATCGAACAACACAACCTTTCGCCGCACCTACTCGTCGCCGAGATACAGCGCATCGTGGGAGACGCCGCACTGCGCGCCAAGATGACCGCCGCCGCACACACCTTCGCCCGCCCCGACGCCGCGCAAAAAATCGCCCTCACATTACTTGAAACGTCTATTGAGCATGAGCCCGCATAATTGGTATGACCCAGACACCAACTTTGCCATTACCTCTTGTGAGGCCTCATGCTCGGAACATCGCCGTGAATGGGAAATCGAAAATTAGCGATGAACGCTTGAAATGCTTCGGTGGGAACCATGGCAAAGTTGGTGTATGGGTATGAGTAGCATCCGTGTCAGATTTCCACCGAGCCCGACGGGCTATTGCCACGTGGGCACGGCACGGATGGCCGTGCTCAACTATCTCTTCGCTCGCAAGCACGGCGGCGTTATCATTTTCCGCAGCGAAGATACCGACAAGGAGCGCAGCTCGCGCGAATACGAAGAAGACATCATCGAGCAGCTGCACTGGCTCGGCCTCTCGTGGGATGAATTCCACCGCACGACGGAGCTCGTGAGCACACACACCAAAATGTTGCAGAAGCTCATCGACGAGGACAAAGCGTATCTCTCCGAGGAGGAGAGTAAGAAAGAGCCGGGAAAAATGGTGCGCGTCGTGCGCATGCGTAATCCGGGGAAAGTTGTCACCTTTACCGACATCATCCGCGGGGAGATTACCTTCGACACGACGGAGCTCAAGGATTTCACCATCGCCCGCGCGATAGACGACCCGCTTTACAATTTCGCGGTCGTCGTCGACGACGGCGAGATGGGCATCACGCACGTCATCCGCGGCGAAGACCACATTTCCAATACGCCGCGCCAAATCCTCATCCAGGAGGCCCTGGGCTATCCGCGACCCGAGTACGCACACTATCCGCTTCATCTCGGCTCCGACCGCTCCAAGCTCTCTAAGCGCACGGGCGACGTGGCGGTGCGCAGCTACCGCGAAAAGGGCTACCTCGCACCCGCGCTGCTCAATTATCTCGCGACGCTCGGCTGGACGGCGCCTTCGGGCAAGGAAATCCTTTCGCTTGAAGAAATGATAGGGGAATTCGAACTCACCGATGTACACAAAAGCGGCGCGGTCTTTGATATCGAAAAATTGAATTGGTACAACCGTCACTACCTCCAAGCCATGCTAGCCGCGGATTTCGCGGCGGAATCGAACAAGGTCCTCAAAGCCTCATTCGATGCACGGGGCATTCCGTGGGATGAGGCCAAAGCCACGGGGCTAGTACCCATCATACGTGACCACATATCCGTCTGGGATGACCTCCGCGCATTGGCGGATAAGCGGGAATTTGATTACTTCTTCATGGAGCCGCAACCCGACGCTTCACGTATCCCGCAAAAGGGGGTAAGTGCAGCCGATACCATACGTCATTTAGAATGTGTGAAGCAACTTCTTTCCGCATTGCCTCTAAGCGACTACGCCGATGCGGAGCGCATCAAAGCCGCCGTATGGGAATATGCGGGCGCGGAGGGACGTGGCGCGGTCCTCTGGCCGTTGCGCTATTCGCTCACGGGGCTCGAAAAAAGTCCCGACCCCTTTGAGGTGGCACATTTGATAGGTAAGGAGGCGACCCTGCGGCGCATAGACGCCGCACTCGCGATGCTTGCGATATGAATGTGCCCGCAAGGATGACAGCCGCCTTGGCGGCCGGTGCGATTCTCTGTGCGCTCGCGCTCTACCCGCTTGCTTCGTGGGCGCAGAGCACCGAGCCGCAGGCCTCGCCCGCCGAAATTCAGGGGCTTATAGACGCGCACAACGCGCAGATAGCGGAGCTCGACAAGGAAATAGAACAATACGAGAAGCAGCTGGACGCCGTCGGCACCCAGAAGAAAACGCTTCAGAACACCCTCTCCCAGCTCAATCTTTCGCTCAAAAAGAGTGCGGCTTCGATAGCTGCATCGAAGAAAAAAATAAGTTCGACGCAATTGCAGATACAACAGCTCGCGCAGGGGATAGCAGTCAAGCAGGGCTCTATCGAGACCGACGCCGCAGGTCTCGCCGAATCGTTCCGGCAGATGAACGAATCCGAAGGCTCATCGCTCGCCCTGCAGATACTCGCGTCCGGCGATATCGCCGAGACGTGGCGCGAACTCGACTCGCACCAGACGCTCCAGGAAGCCGTGAGCGATCAGATGCAAAAGCTTTCCGAAGAGAAGCAGTCGCTTTCGGAAGTGAAGTCGAAGACCGAAGCCAAGCGTGCCGAGCTGCTCGCGCAGCAGCGGACCCTTTTGGCCGAGCAGGGCTCATTGAATGCGACAAAGAAGGCGCAGAACGAACTTCTTGCGCAGACCAAATCGCAGGAATCGATTTACCAGAAACTATTAGCCGAAAAGATTGCTGGAAAAGCGTCTTCTGAAGCTGCCCTCAACGACCTGAAGGCGCAATACCTGCAGGCGGTGGACCCGTCGCAAATTCTCACCGCGAAGAAAGGCGTGCTGCGCTGGCCGCTCGACAAGTACCGCATCACGCAAACCTTCGGCCTTTCTTCCTTCGCCTTGAGCGGGGCATACAACGGCAAGGGGCACAACGGTATCGACCTGGGGGCTCCGACGGGTGCGCCCGTAAAAGCGGCCCTCTCGGGCACCGTGATAGGCACGGGAAATACCGACCTCTACAGGGGCTGCTATTCGGCAGGAATATGGATAATGATAAAGCACGTCAACGGCATTTCGACGATGTACGGACACCTTTCACAAATAGAAAAAGGGATAGCCAAAGGTCAGGCAGTCGCCACAGGGCAGGTAATAGGCTACGTGGGGGCCACAGGCTACGCCACAGGTCCGCACCTCCACTTGAGTGTCTACGTGACCGCGGTGACGAAAATTATGACGTTCAAAGAGGCCACAAACAGGGTGACCGCCTGTGCCAATGCTCTCATCCCCATCACGCCTCCCGCGGGCTTCCTCAACCCGATGGCCTACCTGCCGTAGAGGCACGACAGCTGCCGATCTCCAGTCAGGTTCCCAACGCTTAGAATGACCTATAGGTCACGCTAAGCGTAGACGCATTTCGGGTTCTCTAGCGTCGCGTTTTCTTCCACTCGACGATATCCATCACTTTTCGCTCGAATGGGGAGGGTGTGCGCAGCTTGCGCAAATTCTTTTTTGGCGCGATAGGGAAGTGCTTGGAATCATCCAGCGTATCGACGAGCCAGTGGAGGTGCTCTTGCGCGGTTACCCAACGCTCTGGCGGATAGCGCGTAAGGTCAAAGGGATTAGAAAATTCGCGCAGCGATTTGCGGCCGTCCGATTCCACGTATTCGTGAAAATAAGACAGCGCGAGCTCGCGAGGGGAGAGGTAGACCGCGTCACGGTAGCGCAAGACCACGTGATTCGTTTTGCTTATCGCGCCCCACAATCCGTTCACCCTGAATAGCGCGAGCACGTGGTCCTGGTACGGCCGTACCGTACGTAAATCCATCAGAAGCGGCTTTTGCCCGTGATACGCAAGCACAGCCGCGGCAAAGAGCGCCCCCTCGAAACAGTGCGCGGTCTTCGCTTTCAGCATACGTCGCGGCGACATATACGTCTCGCCGCCGCGTTCATAATTTATCGGCAGTGTGTCCAGGTATGCCTGTATCTTTTGGGGGGTCGTAAGCCTGGCAAAAATTTTGCGTTCGGCAGGGGAGAGGAGCGCGCGTAACTTGTTCCGATACATGAAGTAAGTATACCCGGCGGAACCAAAGCTTGGACGGCTAAAAATAATGGGTGCCCCGGCAAAAAATGGCAGGACCGGGGCACCCCAGGGCGGAACCGCAATGAATGCAGTATTGCGGGTGGCAGTATAAGAACGTCTTCGTGGAACAATTTCCACGGAACCGGGTTTTTACCTTCACGAGCCCGGTACTTGCAGTATAGACCTGTGCTGGAATCAAGGTGTCAGCCCTGTGCATATGAAATCATTCACCCCGGGGCCGCAACTACGGTCCCGGGGCTCAAAGTGCGACGCTCATGGAGCAGGCTTTTTGGCCCGGCCAAGAGGGCGAGTCTGCCGACATGAGGATTATATTTTTTCGCTCAGTGCGAAATATTACTGCGATAACGACGTACACCAGGCACCGCAAAACGGCGACTACTGACGTGTGTCAGCTGCAGAAAGTGTAGCACCGATGTACAGGGGAGAATTTTGACGGTTTGACAGAGGAGTCGAACAAATCATTCACCCCGGGGCCGCAGTTGCGGTCCCGGGGTGCCAGGTGCCTTTTCGTCAATCCGCTACGAGCTGCAGCGGACGGCGGATAAAGGTACATTTTTGCTTACTCAGTCCGCGCTCGAGGTCGTTGAGCAGAAGGACGACCCAGAGCACGTTGTCCGTCGATGCCAGCATCCCGAGGAATTCGAGCGCTTCGGTCCGGCTCATGAACCGGCCGCTGTGCTTGAAACTCGGCAGCAGCTTGTTGTCGGCGAAAGTGCTGGCAATCGCCGGTATGCTGCTACTCCTCTTAAACGGGCTCTTTGTGATGACGTCGTAACCCGCTTTAAGCTGCGAACAGCTCGGATTATCGAGGCTCGCAGCCGGAACCGCGGATACCGCAAAGGCGAGCGCGGCAGCCACAACAATAAGAACACATCGCATGGGCGTAACCCCCTAAAGCCTCTCACTTTTGAGGCATGGCAGAACTATACGGGCGACTCGTATTCTTCTCAAGCCCCACGTTTTTGACCGTTTGACAGGGGATTGGGATAGGAACATGCTGCGCCTCCATGCTCAATGCAATCGGCTGGCTGTTTAGCGCGCTACTTTCCCTCGGAGGGTCTCCTGCAGCTACTCCTACGAATATTTCCCCTATACAGACCTCTACCACCATCAAGACTGAGATAATGGCTCCGACAATTGTTCCTGTTATCAAAATAATACCAAAGGCTCCAGTTGCTCCCAAGGCAGTTGCGCCGAAGCCAACTCCTGCTCCCAAACCTGCGGTCAGAGTACAGAACTGCAATTCAAATTACTCCGGATGCTTGAGAGTTAATGCTGGGGACTACGACTGTGCCGGAGGTTCAGGAAACGGCCCCAACTACACGGGAGCTGTACGTGTTATCGGGTACGACGAGTACGGTTTAGACAGAGATGGTGATGGTTGGGGATGTGAGTAAAAAGAGGTTGAAAGAGGGGTCGGACTTCAGCTTAGCAACCTAGAGTACGTCGAGCGTTACATTTTTCCATAAAACTCCTCAGGTCTTTGATTTCGTTGGTGAGAATTTGCGTTTGAGTGTCCTGTTTCTGGACGCTATCTTTCAGCGAATTGTAAGAGGCTTGTTTTGAGCCGTTTGAATCCATAACCATTGAAGCGGCAGCAAGTAATACGCCGATAAGCCCGATGAAAAGCACAATCATGATTCCCGATGCTATAGCGAAGAAGAATTTCTGAACTCGGTCGAAGTCTTGCTGACTAACCGAGTTCGTTGCGGGGGAAGGGGGCGCATTCTGTTCAGGGTTGAAGTCCATACTGTTTAATCCCAAGTTTCCGTATCTAAAAGATAGAAGTTATATGCAACCTCGCGAATCTTACCGATTTTTGAAATGCGAAAATTCAGGAACAAATACTTAGGTTTATTGTCAATAATTGTATTACCTAGGCGCAGAGGTTCTACATTCGTTTGACCGATGGCTGATTCAAAATTGTAGAAATGTAGGGTCATTTGTAGCTTGTTTTGAGGTTTTCGTTCCACGCGTGATTCCTTTTTAGAATCACTGAGAAATTTGAACTCGACAACGGCTGGATTCACGCCTTCGTTAAGAAGATCCTCACTTGTGTCGAGAGTTACCGTTACGGGTGTGTCTCCGTAACTCAGTAAGACACCTGCCCCCACTAATTTTTTACTTCCCACATCTATCGAACGAATTGCCATCGAGACATAATACATCCTTCATCGATTTCGCGACACCACAAAGTTTTCAGGAGAAGGGAAGATGCGGTCTTTATTTCCGAAATCGGACTCCCCCGGATTTGGGGGTTTTTCGCTACTAGGGGAGTTGGGTTGACGGAATGGCTGGCTGAATTCGGGAGAAAGGCCGGGATGGGGTTTGGGGAAGGACTTTGGACTGCCGACGGCCTTAGGGGCTATTTTGACCTCTTATACGGGCCTAGGACGCACGGGAGTAGCAGCTCACGTGGATTGGTCCGTGGCAACGGGCAGGCTTGGCTAGATGCCATATTTGTACCTAGCCATACGTCGCAAAACAAACATTGTGCGACGTTAGGATATTAGGCCACAGGCCACATTAGACCACTACCCTGTCAAGACTTGTCTTCATGTATCGGCAAACCTATTTCCTATAATCCCGCGCGCAATTCCCTTTTTTGTTTCTGTATTCAAAATATTTTTCACTCCCGCATCACACGTAAATGAACAGCGGCGGGGAAAGCCTTTCCGCCGCCGTCTATTGTTCGTCCTATCCCCTATTTAGGGGTATTACCATTTTCCGACCTCGCCGCGGACGCCTTCTCTGTATGCTTCGATGCGGCGGCGGTTCGCGGGAGAAAGTTCTTCCGGAAGATTATCAATATCAAACCAGCTGCGTCCCATTATTTCAATATTCGGGGTGAGGGATAGGGAGCCCTCGAAGTCGCCCGTGTAATAGACCATCACCATATCTCCCCTTCCCCACGTCCCTTTGTATTTCCCGATTTCGCCCGCGAGCGATTTCACATCAAATCCCGTTTCCTCTTTCACTTCGCGTATCGCCGCCGCTTCGGGAGCTTCGTTTTTATTCACGCCGCCGCCAGGAAGTGTCCACGTCCACGGCGCATACCAGTGCGTGACGAGCACCACGCTGCGGTCTTTGACGAGAATGACGCGCACACCCTGAATGCTGCTCGTACGAAAAGAGGTCCAGTAGCGCACCGCGTGCACCACCGAAATAATAGTAAGCGAGAGATACATGCCGAACCGTCGGATGAGGTGCATAGAGTATGAGAGATTTAAACCTTCTTCCAGGGTATCTCGAATTGCATGAATTCGGGCAGCAGTTTACGCCCGTACAGTAGACGTGCGATGACCTCCGCATGTGACAAGGCGCCCGTAAGAGCGTTGTGTGGCGAGGGCTCTTCGGGTATTCCACAATAATTCAGCACGGCGTCAAGGTTGAGCGCCGACCGGCGGTACTTTACGGGGGGCTGCAGGCCGCGATGAATCATATGCATAAAGGCCATCGTGTGGGTGTCGAGAGTGCGGTGGGCAAAGGGCCAATTCGTATGCCCCGCACGCTCCGCCGCCTCTTTGAGGAAGTCCCTATCGAAAGAAACGTTCTGCCCCGCAAACGTCCGCTCCTCTACCCCCTCGCTCCACTGCAAAAAAGCGTGCGTGAGGTCAGCTTCCGAAGGTTTGGATGCGTCGGTGATTTGTTCGCGCGTAAATCCGTTCACAGCAAGCGCTTCGTCCATGATGTGTGCGCCGTCCCATACTTTACACTCCATATAGAAGCGATTCGTAGGATTCGCAAGGTCGAGCGCGCCGAGGCTCACGATGGAGTGTATTTTGGGCTCTACACCCGTTGCTTCGACGTCGAGGACAATCATGGGCTCTATTGTAGCGTGAATCACTCCGCCGCCAAACCTTTGCAATTCTTGGCGGGGGCATACCCTGCCTTACGTGCCGCGTCTTCGCTTTGGAACCATCGTTGATTCTGGGGCAAGATTTTCGAGGCGCCCGTGCACCACGGATAGTAATAGACGCTCCCGCTCCGGGCTGCGACCAAGAGTCCTCCCGGTGCGATTGCCTGCTGATTTGCGGCTACAGGCGCCTGTGTGATGGATATGGGCGGGCGCGCGTCTTCGAGGGCCGAAAGCCGGCCGAGGCCGAAGGAGGCCAGAGCGACCAGAAAGACGATGACTACGAGGCCCCATTCATGGACCATATCCGCCGCCAGACCCTTGATTTTCAGCCCGATATCCTGTATATTCCTCATGTTCGTAATCATACTAGAATCTGATATATGGCACATGTAAAAGCGGGCGGAACAGCGCATAACCTGACCGATTCGAATCCGAAGTACCTCGGCGTTAAACGCGCGGACGGCCAAAAGGTCCGCGTGGGCGAGATAATCGTGCGCCAGCGCGGTACCGCTATCATGGCAGGCAAAAACATCGGTGTCGGCGTAGACCACACCCTCTTCGCACAGACAGCAGGTACGGTCAAATTCCGCAGCGCACGCAAGACGAATTTTGACGGACGCAGCGTCCGCCGCCGCGTCGTTGATGTAATTTAGACGCGCGAATGCGGCAGATCTGCATTTGCCTCCTAAAGCTTAGAGTGACCTATAGGTCACTCTAAGCGTATTGATACTTTTGCAAATATTCAGAAACCGGCAACGATTACGAGTGTTATTTCAACCTTCACCTCGCCGAAGGTGATTTTTATCATGTGCTCACCTGTCTCCTTGATGGGCTTCGCGAGCGCAATCGTTTCTACGGGGATGCTCACCTTTCTTTGCTCGTGAATCGCTTTTGCAATATCCGCTGCGGTAATTGATTTGAAGAGGCCGCCTTTTTCCGTCGCCTTCGCGCTTATCTCAAGGCGTATGCCTTTCAGGCTGTGCACCGCTTCAGACGTGGCCTTATTCTGTTGCTCCCTTGCCTCCCCTTCCCTCTTTTGCGCAGCCAGGTGCGCAGCGACTTTGTCGGGAGTCGCTTGTATCGCGAGCCCGCGCGGAATCAAAAAATTGAGAGCGTAGCCGTCGGCCACTTCCTTCATAGTCCCGTGCTGCCCCACCTTCGCGACATCCTTGAGGAAAATAACCTTCAACACCCTATCCTAAATGAAAACGCCCCGCCCGCAAAACCTGTTTGCATTTCAAGACTTAGATTAGACAATAAAAATCTCACTTTTGAGAGGTCAGGCCCCACACCTATAAGAAAGACCCTGCAATAACGAACGGGCGCCTTGGCGCCCGTTTCTGATTTTGTCCGCAGTGTCCGCAATCATGAATCCTCGATTTTTGCTCGAGCCGTATACACGAGCTTGGTCGGATCCATGTCGCCCACCCGTTTTAAGCGCATGTAGATGCCTTTGCCCATCGGAGCCCAGCCGAAGCTCTTGTAGCAGCCCGACTTGTAACTCTTGGTGGCATCGACGTCAGGGCAGAACACATTAATCGGCTCCGAGCGCGCCGCATCGCTGTCGTTAACGCGGATGATGAACGTGCGCTTTGCCATT
>ERZ1292632.1038-Hain-H43-01um-R2-1038-length-29146-cov-7_pt1 | contig 29146 bp, 37 predicted proteins | sample MGYA00564407_ERZ1292632 | MGnify/ENA primary metagenome ERZ1292632 (study PRJEB36523, sample SAMEA6512637) | groundwater metagenome | collected 2019-01-08 | study: AquaDiva: Metagenomics assemblies of 32 groundwater samples | reverse complement strand
AGGTGTGACCGGATTGGAGCACCACAAAGAAGCCTTGGGCGTGTCACACCAATGTACGATTTACAAAACCATGCCACCAAAGAAGATTACGATAGACGAATATAAAGAAGCGTGGCCAACCACAGAACAACAACCAAAAGGACTATTCCAGTGAAAGAACTCCCGGACAACACGCCGGAGTACACGCCGGTTGAGAAACACGGAGATATTTGGTTGAAACGAGACGATTTATATTGCATTGCTGGAGTGAGAGGGGGTAAGGTCAGAAGTTGCTGGCACTTATCCCAAGGAGCCAAAGGTTTGATCACGGCCAGCAATCGACATAGCCCACAACAGATCATTGTGAGTTACATAGCCAAGAGGATGAAGATTCCAGCAAGAATACACTTAGCATCAGGATCGAAGACAGAGGAGATGGAACGCGCTACCAAAGCTGGAGCAGAACTGTTCCAACACAAGATGGGGTACAACAGTGTCATCTGTGCCAGAGCGCATACTGACGCCACCCAACATGAAGGATGGACGGAGATACCGTTTGGCATGTGTAGTTTGTTGGCCATAGAAGGTAACGCCACCCAGACCAAGAACTTGCCGAAGAGAAAGGACATAAAGAGAATTGTGGTTCCAGTGGGATCAGGAATAGCCTTGTCAGGGATAATCTTGGGGATACAAAAGTATAGGAAAGACTTGAAGGATACCCCGATAATAGGAGTGATGGTTGGTGCAGATAGACATAAATTGATAGATAGATTTGCCCCCTTCGGATGGCGACAACACGCCACGCTGGTACACGCAGGAATGGATTACTCCAAACCACAGAATAACGTAACGATAGGGAATGGAGTGGAGCTGGATCCATATTATGAAGCCAAAGCCGCGCCACAGGTACAACCAGGAGACTTATTTTGGATAGTGGGGATACGATGAACTCCGCTGAATTGGTTTTGCTAACCCTGCCCACGGATATACAACACAGCTTACAGAAAGTTATTGAATATGCCCACACAAAAACACATGATTGCCTGGGTTTGGATGATGTGCACAGAACAATGGTAGAGTTTGCTGATGGGAGTAAGCTAATCCCCTCTGGTAAACTTAACGGGAGGATGCCAGATGTGGTGTGGGAAGCTACACCGAAGACACCCATAGAAAGACCAAGGATTAAGATTGATGTACAGGAAAGAATGAAAAGAAAACAAGTGTAATCATATAACTTACGCCGCCTATTGCACAATGACAGTTTCCCATATATTCTGTCTTCGACAGAATATGCGACAGGAAGCCACATTGTGAGCACTGTGACACCTAACTTTAGGCCCAGGATTAACCCCAGGAATCCGGTAACTGAGAAGAAGGAATCATCCCTCCGCATCAAGCCACGTAATATAGTCACAGTGATGGACACGTCTTTTTTAGAGAGTAATTCTAAGAATAATTCTACTATAAAGAAGATACCCGGGAAGAGGGGTAACCCAGCTTGGAAGAAAGGGATGGCACCACCTAATCCGAAGGGAAGGGCCAAGGGGACAAAGAATAAAATGCCCAGTATGATCCGGATGGCGATGGAGTCTGGGGAACTCCCGCTTGCATTCATGCTGCGGATGATGCGCGATTTTGATAACCCAGTAGAATTTAGATTGCAGGCTGCGTCTGCTGCTGCCCCCTACGTGCACAAGAAAATGCCCATAGGCGTGGAGGTAATGCCAGGACGCTACGGTTCACTAACAGCTGACCAGCTCAGGCAGCTCCCGACCCCCGCCCTGCAACAACTCTTAGCCGCATCACAAACATTTTATCAACAATTGGTGCAGCTTGGCGTCGCACAGCCCGCTGGTGAGATTATTGATGTGGTGCCGACGTAATGCTATCCCAACAACCCAGCACCCGCCCACGCATAGATCCACGGATTCTTGCCAGTAGGTTCGCCAATACTCAGGCACGGGCACGCCCTAATGCAGTTTATGTCCCGCCAGACGAAGCGCTGATAGAAGGTGTACTGCTTTCCCGTGATCTTCATGCCTATGTTAAGTCTGCTTGGTCTGTAATCAATCCAGGCCGTGCCTTTGTGGACGGGTGGCATATTGGAGCAATTTGTGAGCATTTGCAGGCAGTGTCACGTGGAGAGATCAGGAAGCTGTTGATCAACATTCCGTTTAGATGCACTAAATCTCTCACTGTAGGTGTTTTTTGGCCATCGTGGGAGTGGACCTTCTCCCCACAGACTCAGTGGTTGTGTTTATCTTATGCAGCGGATCTGAGCACGCGGGATTCGCTTCGCTGTAGGACAGTAATTGACTCCCGCTGGTATCAAGATCGCTGGGGTGACGTGTTTCAACTTCTTGGTGACCAGAATGTCAAGAACAGGTATGAGAACACGCAGCATGGGGTGAGGATTAGCACATCGCTTGGCGGTTTGGCAACTGGTGAGGGCGGGGACAGAGTAGTTATTGACGACCCCCACAACATGAAAGAAATTCATTCTGAAAACGCTCGGAAGGAGGTGATCCGGGTTTGGAAGGAATCACTCTGCTCACGCCTTAACAACCCCGCCACTGGTGCGTTTGTTGGTGTGATGCAGCGGGGACATGAGAAGGATTTTTCTGGTTACGTGTTGTCTGAGGAGGGTGACTGGGAGCACCTGTGCTTGCCGATGGAGTATGAGCGGTTGCGTCCTGTGTATGTTCACAGGGAAGATGGCAGCACAGGCATTGACCATGTTGATGTTCAAACTATGCCGACTTGCCTTGGGTTTACTGACCCTCGGACTGAACCGGGGGAACTACTTAGCCCAGAACGCTTCACACCCGCTGTCGTAGAACGTTTGAAGCCGACGCTAGGTGCATACGCCTGGTCCGGACAATCGCAACAGCGGCCGACTCCTGCGGAAGGTGGCCTATTTCAGCGTGCTACTTGGAGATTTTATCGGAAGGCTGAATTGCCAGATAAGTTTGATGAAGTCGTGCAGAGTTGGGATATGGCATTTAAGAAGACCGAGGAAAGTTCTCGTGTTGCTGGGCATGTGTGGGCTCGTGAGGGAGCGAATAGGTATTTGCTTTATCGAACGTGCAAACGGATGGATTTCGTTGAGTCGTTACAGGCGGTGATCAACACTACCACGTTGTTCCCCCAAGCGTTGAGGAAGCTGGTTGAGGATAAGGCTAACGGGCCAGCCGTGATTAATTTGTTGCGGAATAAGGTCCCGGGATTGTACCCGGTCGAACCCGAGGGCAGCAAAGAGGCGAGGGCGCAGACTGCTTCTGTGTATCAACAAGCGGGGAATTTGTTGCTACCACATGCCGATGAGTGCCCTTGGACAAATGAATTGATTGAAATTCTTGCTGGCGTTCCACGAGGTGAGTGGGATGATGCGGATGCGCTGGCGCAGGCCATGATTTATTTTGGGCCTGTTATGGCTCCGCTGAGGCTGGATGGCAATTCTGTGCTTATTTCTGGAAGTGTGGTGATGGATGAGGATAGTGGTTCTCCGTGGTTGATTAATTAGGGATGGTTTTATGACCAAAAGCGAAGCCGTGATGACATTGGTAAGGGAAGGGCGTAGGTTGCGCCAGAGCGTGGAATCTAACCGTAAGATCATTGCCGCGTTGAAAGTATTGGGCGTGGATGGCGAGGAATTGAAAACGGTAGGCTATCAGTTGGAGTTGTGGAAGACGAATGGTGATCCGTATCTGCATCGTGATCCTCGTTCCCCCTCATTTTCGGAAGTGACAGCAAGATGGGACGAGTTGGCGGGAGCATAAATGGATATCAATACCCAAACTGATTGTCCAGTTTGTCATCGTGGGTTTAAGACCAATCACGGTTTACGGATTCATTTTAGCAAGAAGCATCCGAACGATCCGTACCTGTTCAAGATGAGTTGGTACGAGAATAGTCAAAGGGCTGGACAGAAGAAAAGCGAGGCTTTAAAGAAGGAACAGGCACATGGTTGACACAGTCATGATCCTACCCGAGGGGCCAAGGTTCGGGGGTGAGGTTCTGACGGTTGCGGATCGTGTGGTGTATGTTTCGTGTCCGACTTGTGGTAAACCAACGGTGGAGTTTTCCGTCAAGTGCATCAGCTGTTATCGGGCAGAGTGTGCCCAATTGACTTTGATAAAAGGAGGACGGTCATGAAGCTATTAAATGTTTTGTTCAGTGCCATTATTTTGTCCGGGTGTGCGGGACCAGTGTACTATAATCCTGGTGCTTCTGACACTCAGGCACAGCGGGACACGGCGGAGTGTCGGTACGAAGCACAGAAGGCCACGGTGGGTATCCGTAACTTAGGTGAGCAGATCGGAGAGTTTGCCAATATCAATTCCGCGTGTTTGGTTTCCCGTGGGTATAGGCCGTAGAGCAACCGAGTGGTAACCGTTGTGCATGACGAGAAATGTTGAGAGGCATTATGGCTAGTCTTCCTTGGTACCAAAAGTTCGCTACCGCGCTGGTTCCCGGTGCCAATCTGTTCTTTGCCCCACCCACGGTCAAAGAGCCCAGTAAAGCTGACATGCAACGCGCGCTCGCGTACGTAGACCCCTCACGCCTCACCGCCTCATGGGCCATCTCGCCGTACAATCCATCGTGGCTTGTCACGAGAAAAGGGTTACAGATCTATGATGCCATGAAGCGGGATGAGCAGGTGAAGGCTGCGTTGAAGTTTAAAACTGATAGTGTACTTGCGTCCGGGTGGGAAGTGGTGAGCCCTGGGGATCAGAAAGAAGATTGGGAGGTGACGCGGTTTGCGAAAGACGCACTGGACTTTGTGCCCGGTGGATGGAACCTGGCGTTGACCAATATTCTTAGCGCGCTCGCCTACGGATTTTCGATTTCTGAGCGTGTGTACGATGAACGAGTATTAGGGGAGTGGAAAGGGAAACTAGTTTTATCCCGAGTGCAGAGCATCAAGCCTCACTACATAGATTTTCTCACCGATGAGTTCGGGGTGTTGAAGGGCGTGGTGCAACAATTAACCGGACACAGTAATGATCCACTCCCACCCGCTAAGTTCATTCTGTACGCGCACGCCCGAGAGTTCGGGAATTATTATGGTACATCAGATTTGGAAGCTGCATATCGGCCGTACTGGGTTAAAGATAACGCGTACAAATGGTTGGCGATCACGTTAGAGCGGTACGGGATGGCTCCGTTGTTTGCGATGTACGATCCGAACGCGTACCAGGGCAATATGGTGGAGGAGCTGAAGAAGATAGTGAAGAACATCCAGTCCACCTCTATGGGTGTGATCCCGCGCTCGAGTAAGGACGCGTTAGAGTTCTGGTCCCAGAACCTGAACAAAGGCAGCAGTGAGTTGTTCTTGGCCGGGATAGACCGATTTGACCAACATATTGCCCGTGCAATCTTGGTACCGGAGTTGTTGGGGATGAGCTCTAACACAGGGCAGACCGGTTCCTTGGCCCGTAGCCAGACCAATGCAGGATCATTCTTGCAGGTCATACTTCAGCTACAACAGAGCATCGCCGGAGAGGTGATGAACGCGCAGGTGATCCCGCAGTTATGCGATTTGAATTTCCCGAGCTTGCAGAGCTATCCAGTGTTCCGGTTTTTGCCGATGACGGATGAGAAGCGGTTGGAGATCATAACCGCGTGGGCCTCGTTGGTGGGCGGGCAGGTGGTGAACAAGATCGAGGACGATGAAGTGCACATCCGTAAGGTGCTCGGGTTCCCAGACAATGAGAACCCAGAGGTGTTGCCGAACCCACAACCACCGGGAGGAGGTGGTCTGAGTAAGGCAGGGCTGGACGGGAAGAAGCCGAATCCGTTTGAGAAAAAGAAATTTGAACAGGACGATGTTGCAGAAGTTCCGTTTGAAGAACAGTCCGAGGAGATGCGAGCGTTCGCTGAAGATAATGATGCGGTGTGGGTGGGGATGGAAGACGGACAACGGGTGGCTGTGGATTATGCTGAGTGGGATGAAAGCGAGCATCCTCGTGATCCGGGTGGTGAGGGTGGCGGGCAGTTTGTACCTAAAAGTCGATTTGTGCCTGCCGGGGAGCGTGGCGATCGTGTGTGGCGCCGGCATTTTCAGGGAATGAATATAGAGATAACAAAAAAGGAAAACAAATTTCTTGTGTGGACAGACGGTGAGAGAGATTCTGAACATGAAAAACTGTCCGACGCAAAGCAATACATACGAAAAAATATAACGGTGAAAACATGAAAATCTCCATCGTCGTCGCCACCAACCGGGATACGTTCTGCGCTAAGTTCTGCGCTAAGTTCTGCGAAGCCTTGTCCAAGAATGTGCTCAGATGAACACAACTTTACCTGACGGCCTGTATAAAGTGACCACTAAATATTTGTGTGCCGGGTTCGTGGTCAAATCAGGCCAGATCACAGACTATGCCCCGATCCTCAAGAATAAATTGGCGTATTGGCAAACGGTAGCGGTCAGGGTGGGAGATTGAGGTTATGAGCGCCGTTCTTGATCAGTTACAGGTAAAAGCCTCGGTGCTACTTACGCGGGTCAGTGTGTTTGTGCAATATGAGGAAGGTCAAGAGGGCGTTTGGCGTACGGTACGCGGAAGGAGAGTTTTCATTCGCGAAGGTGAGGATTTAGATTCTGCATTGGGTCGTAGCTTGGGGACAATTAGGACACCAGCACATGTGAATGTTGATGAAACTGGGTACGGGCTATACGACAAAAAATCCAATTCTTACGCTGGGGTGTCGGATAGTGAATGGGATGATTGGACACATTATTCAGAGGAGATTAATTTAGCTCGGGAAGGGAAGCTTAAAGATGGTACAATGTCTTCTATGGGAGAACGGTTGGCAGAAGGGAGTGTGACTGAGTTTAAGGATATTGGTGAAAGAATACAGGCCGCAGCGGAAGCAAATTATGTGGTTGGTAACTTTGCACAGTTTCGTGGAGAATCATTTGATACGATGGCAGAGGCTAAGGCAATTTATAAGCACAACGCAATGATTACTCTAAATCGCTTGACCGGAACGACTAACGATATTGGTATTGCGACAATGTACGCTTCGGGTGGTGGAGGTGCTCCGGGTATGCTGTTAAACGAAGGGCGAGTAAAGGTTTTGCTTGCTTTTCAGCAACGGGGTGGTTTGCAGGGTATCCAAACGGCTCCGTTAGGGGTACCAAGCAATGAGATAATTTTCCCTAAGGGTGCAAAATTCAGGGTAGTTGGTGTACGTCCTGCTGGAAAGAATTCATTAGTGGTGGAACTGTACAACAAAAATGAACCAACAGGACAGAAAGTCGTAGATAAGTTCGCGAAGCCCGATACATATGGGGGCTTGCCTGGATTGGTCGCTCATGCGGGGAAGCAGGCTGATTTTTCCATCCTCGCTACCGCCGATGCCGACGGGCATGTGTACGTAGAATGGGATGAGAGTAAACATCCAAGGGATAAAGAAGGGCAGTGGACCACCTCCGGGGTATTCCACGACTCCCTTGGTATTGACCGAAAAGACATGCCACAGATCACTGCCAAATACAAAGATGAGTTCTTTCAGTTCGCTAAGGACAAGGGCGTTTCTATAACAAGTGAACAGGTCTCAATTTCTAGTCTAAAGCCAACACAGAAACATTTCAACCCTGTTCAGGTATTGCAGTTGCCGCAAGCGTCATTAGATTATCCTTTGATGGTATCTTCTGATAACCGCGTTTTGGACGGTACGAACAGGTATGTGAGGATACTGAAAGACACACCCGATAAAAAAGTCAGTGTGTATCGGATTGGCCTCAAAACTAGAGCCTCGTTGGCGTTTATGAGGACCTTCCCAAAAGTTGGGTCGAAGGACATCACATTCACTGGGCCGACTAAAATACTTGCTGTTGCGGACGCTATGGGCAGGGTATATGCAGAATGGGACGAATCTAAACACCCGCGCGCCAAGACAACACCTGGATCACGTGGTGGCAGTTTTGCCCCTGCCGGAGAACCAGACCCATATAAAGCTGAGGTTGATGTAATCGTAAAACGTGCTTTGGCAGACCCAGTGGTTATTGATGCACAACAGCGAAATAATGAATTTGGTGATGTTCGGGAACGCCTAGGGCTTATCGATAAGGACGGAAATTACACTGTTGAAGGAATGATGCTGAAAGATCGCATCGCAGACAGCTTTATTACTCAAGATACAGCATCTGTTCCATGGGAGGCGCCAGTTGCAACTATTATGTTGGGACGTCCTGGATCAGGCAAATCGACTACACTGAATTTTCTTTCAGACCCAATCCCTAAATCTGTTGTTATAAATCCTGATCTGGTTATGGAGAGTATTCCAGAGTATATCCCAAGTTTAGCGCCATCGTACCACGTTCTTGCATCGGATATTGTTACTCAAGATTTACTTCCCAAGGCTGCGATGGGAAGGTATAACTTAGTGTTGGATATGACCGGTAAAGATCCGAATAAGATGGAGCGGATTGTTGGTTCGCTGAAAGCTCTTGAGTATAAGGTTAATGTTGTATGGGCAGACGCTCCTGGCCCGGTTGCTGTTCAGCGGGTTTATGACCGGTTATTGTCCCAGAGGCGGTATGTTCCCATGTATGTCGCCACTCAGGATTATAGTGGCGTGTCAAAGAGCTTCGAGAGTTTAAAGTCGTCTGTTGATAACTGGAGCAAATATGACACTTCTGGAAAAGCACCAAAACTTATCCAAAGCGGAAGCCGCGCACCTACAATCGGTGAACGATTACGAGTCTGGCTTGGTGGACAGTCTGGAGAAATTGGTGAAGAAGAAGGTGGCCGACGCGAAGAAGATGTTGCCGAAAGACGTGCGGGAGCATTATTCCGATCTGAATTATCCATTGGAGGAGAAGGACAAGAAGTAGATTATGCTGAGTGGGATGAGTCTAAACATCCCCGAGAACCTGCGGGAAGTGATAGGGGTGGTGAATTTACCAGTTCATTCTCAAGTGCAGGTGATGAGACAGGACTGGGAATGGTTAAGAAGGGCGACTCCTTTGTAGTATTTCGGTTAGGGAGCGGCCGTGGTTTGGTTAATGCCAACGCGGGTAACGCGAATGCGGTTGCACTGCACCTAGTTAGGATGCAAGATCTGGACGCACCACAAGGGGTATTACCACACGGAGAATTGATTACCGCATATCAGGTGACGTTGACAGAAGATCCCGGGCGATATATGAGAATGAATGCCAGAATACCGGGGGCTGGTGGCAAGGAGGGCGCGCGTGTCGGGCGAGAACAGACAGGAAGCGGTATCGCCTACAGTTTTCCTGAAGGTAGCCGCTCAACTACATCAGCCTTGTCGTCGGTAGCGTTGTCCGATGTTATGGCACACCTGAAATCGAAGTATGGTTACGCAGACTTTGATTCTGCTGGTGGGAACATTGGGGCCAAGGCGATTCGGGACGTGTTTCGTGAACGTTTAACCAAACATGCCGAGTGGGATGAGTCTAAACACCAACGCCATCCTAAAGGTCAGGTAGATGGTGGTAAGTTCGCTGCTAGTGACAGCTCACTTCGTGACTACCTTTCGACGATGGTTGGACTTCGTGGAAACCCACCAGAAGGCTTTGAGTATGGTGGTGTCCATGATTTCATCTTGAAGAATGGGCGGGCGTTTCAGTCGCCAACTTCTTTGCCCTCTGATGTACGCCAACGCAAGTTGGGGCTTTGTTTCATGAATGCTTACCAATTGGTTGATGGCAGACCCGACCTGACTTATGTTGAAGGAATAGCCAGTTACAAAGGTATTCCGATAGACCATGCGTGGGCAGTAGACAAAGATAATCACGTTATCGACCCGACGTGGGCTGGAAATAAGGATTACTTGCCTGGTGATCACAAATACTTTGGTGTGAAGATTCCGATTGAGACTGTGCGTAAAACCATCTTCGTACGCGGGAAGTACGGGGTACTTTACAATCCAGAACAGGGCTTCCCGTTGCTGAAGGAGAAATTCAAGAAATTTGGATTGAAGTCATATTCAATCGAACGCCCGCTCTACGTCTCCCGCCCTGTGGAGAATGCGGATGAGATCATTCAATGGGCCAAGAGTGTGGGATTTGAAACTACGCTGCCCGCTGAGGACATGCACGTCACGATCTGTTACAGCAAGGAGCCGGTGGATTGGCTGGCGTTGGATCATTGGGCGGATATGTTAGAGGTGCCACCCGAGGGCGTGCGGATGTTGGCGGAAGAAGATGGGGTATGGAGAACGATTAACGGGATGCATGTATTTATTCGAAAGGGGGAGTCACCGACTGAAGCGATTAATCGTCAGTTGAAAGAAGAGAAAGAAGAATTGGTTTCCGATGAGAAAGATGTTATTGGTGTTGTTGATAGTGAGGGGATTTCAAAGAGAATTTATTATCGAGGGCAGCCTTCAGGAATAAAGCTGAAACCAAATGTGGCAGGCTTGATCGCCTTTACCCCATTACAAAGTTCGGCAGAGCATCATCAGGGAATTTCCGGACAGTTGTGGAAAGTTAAGTTGTCCTCACGTAACCCTTACGTTACGAAAACGGTGAGTGAGTTTGACGACCTTATGTCACCTTCTTCTTTATCTGATGTAAAGAAATTAAAACGTCAGGGGTATGACTCGGTGGTTGCCAGAGATGGAAATTCAATTGGTGTGTTTAGTCCAAAACAGGTGAAGTTAGTCGCTTTAATAAATAAGTTTGAGCAAAATACTTACGCCGACCGCACCATCATCGACCTTGGTGACGACGGTGCTGTAGTTCTCCGTTTTGATTCCCAACCACTTCAAGCTCGCCATCAGTATTTCCTGGATCATGGTGTGAGTTGGGACTACGACGCCTACCATCCGCACATCACACTCACGTACGATAAGCCCGAGGGACTGGATCTGAGCAAGATAGAACCGTACACAGGCAGGATTGTATTGGGGCCAGAGCAGTTTGCGGAATTGGAAACAGGTTGGGCGGAGGATATTAAGGAGCATGTCGAACAGAGTAATACCACCACCGACTACACTCAGATCAAACGCGATCTGGACAGTATGGAAGCCAAGTTCAAAGATGATCTGCGTGATGTACTGATCGAATCCCGTGATGCGTTACTAGCTACGGTCAAGCGGAATAAGGGTGAGCTGCCCCGTGATTTCAAACTACCTCACACTAAAGATATTCAGGGCGTGATCGGCACCGCGTTACAGCGAGCGATGGACCGGGGCGGGGCAGATGCGAGTAAGGAGATTGGCAAGGCGAAGAAAGAAGTCAAACAACATTCCATTCGAGAATACGCCAAAGTCCCAACTTTTACACCCAAAGCCGCGTTGAAGTGGTTGCGGGAAAAGATATTCTGGGTCGCGGACGTACTGATCACTGGGTTGGAGGAGGATATCCGTAGCGTAATCATCAACGGGCTGAAGACCGGCAAGCCGACCAGTGAGATCATTACCGACATCGCGCAGAAGTATATCCCGTACTTAGGTGACCCAACGGCGGTGAAGGATGGTGAGTTGCCTACTGCGGCGAGGTTGGAGACGGTGGTGAGAACCAACACAACCGAGGCATATAATCAAGGGAGGATAGCGACATTTGTACGCCCAGACATGATGCCATTCCTGGACGGGATACGGTATTCCGCTATCTTGGATACTCGCACGACGCCTGTATGCCGTTACTTGCACGAGAGAATTTTCAAACCTGAGGATATACAAGCAACTGGTCTCGTGCCCCCAAATCATTTTCAGTGCAGATCGCTCGTAGTGCCGGTTGTAGTGGGTGAAATATCCCATGCACCAGATTTCAAAGTGGACCCGAAGGTGTATATCACAGACGAGGAAATACTGCACGCACAGGCGCTGGCGGATGCGAAGTTCTTGGAGCAGTGTGATGATGACGTACATGGCTACCACACTCCCGGAGGTCATGGGCACGATCAACAGATGCATGCAGGCGATAATGATCTCAACGCTGCAGCCAAAGCCATTCATGAGATGGATCCGGATAAAAGGGATAATACAGAGATCGGCGACTTCCCGGGCCATGCGGCAGGTTACAATCTGTATGAAGCACAGAAGATGTTGCCGAAGCCGTCCGACAAGCTGAAGAAGGTAACAGACAACAATTCATTTGCCTTGTGGCGGGATTACCATTACATCGCTAACGTAGAAGGCAATTACTTTGGCATTACTAAAGAGGAAGATCCAGACGAGCCAGATGATGAGTCGAAGTTCATATTCTCATTTAAGCGGCTGGACCAGCATGGTTTCAAAATGACGGATACCATTACTGATAATGTGCAAGAACTCTTTCAGGAAATGAGGAAGCATAAATATGCACAAGACGACAAAGGTCATGACGGAGTTTGGCGTACCGTGCGTGGTCGCAAGGTATTTATACGTGAGGGGGAGACGCCAACAGAAGCCGTTAAACGAGCTATTGCCACCCGTACCGAACGATCTCTGCAATCACACATCCCTGCGACTAAAGAGCGCCAGCTTAAAGCTGCCCAGTATGAGGAAACGGTCGCAAAGTTAATTGGTGGTAAGAATTTGGAGGACCATGAACCGTTTGATGTGATCAAAGGTCAGCACGCGGTAGAAGTGAAAACACTGGTGAGTGGTAAGAACAGCAAAGTTACGATGCATCCGGAATCACTTACGCGGAAGACAAACTTTTTGCGTAAGGAGAAGATGACCGGGCATACGGTGGTGATTGACGCACGGGGGGATAAACCTGTTTATCATTACAAAGCCGGGGTCGGGAGTTTCAGGCTGAGCAGTATGCAACAGGTGAAGGCAGTGGAATTGAAAGGGTTGATTACATGACCTACGCACTGATTGATGAAACAGGCCAGTCCCGTGACATAGCATCGAACGCAGGGCTTGAACGGCTCCGTAGCGAGGCGATAGGGGCGCTAGCCGAGTTGCTAGATGCGGGTGAAGGTAATGACGAGCTGCGGGTACAGGCCGAGCAGGCAGCGCCCGCTACGGGTGAATGGGCCCATGTCAAAACTGCTTTAAATGAATTGAAAGGGCGTATAGTATTAACCAATGGGATGGAGGAGGAAGACAGTGATTGATTGGATTCAGTGTGTTTTGGTTTATTTGATTCTCACTCTGGTGTTATGGGTGATGGGTGATCCAAGTGAAGAATGATTTTTGGTTAGCACAGGAGAATAGGACAATGCCAAATAAAAAGTTGTCAAACCTCACCATCTCCCACTCCGTGGGGCGAGTGGGTATTAGTTTGTTTTATGAAGACCACCCTGCGGAGCATGTGTTGCTTCCGCTTTCGGTGGCAATGCAGGTGCGGGATAAATTTATCCGTGCTTGCGATCTTGCAGGGAGTGGTAGAACTGCGGGTGATGATATCATGGTATCAGATCGTGCAGCAATGTCAATTGTGACACCTAAACGGAAGGAGCACTGAAATGAGAAAAGCAAAGTACGAAGACAAAAATGCGGATGCCATCAAAGTTAAAGGTTTCTTTCGGCTCAAGATCACGGAGAACGGAAAAGTAGTTGGTGATTCCGGATGGCGTAAAAATACGGTAGTCAATAATGGGTTTAGTCATTACCTTACGGATTTATTGGGGCAAGGTGCGAACTCTAAGCAGATCAGCCGTATGATGCTCGGCACCGGCACAGGACCTGGGGTGACGGATAATACGTTGAATGGGGAGCTAAACACCGCAACCTATACGCGTACGACGGTGACGTTCACTAATACGTCGAGTAAGACCGCACGGTTTACGGCAACGTTTGCGTCGTCCAGTAGCCATATCACGGCGTCGGTGGCGTTGCAGAATATTGGCATTATCAATAACACTACGAGTGGTGGCACGTTGATGGCTGCGAGTACCTATGCCACTAGTCAGTGGAACACAAATCAGGACATCAATTGCACGTACGAGATAAGATTTGCCTGATGAATAAAGGACGATCTCCCATGAAGAGGAAGGTTTCTCGCACCGCATCGTTCAAGAAGCATGAGCAGCTGTGGTTGGATGTAGGGTGTGGAAGTAATAAGCAAGCGAATTGTATCGGGATGGACCGACGTCAGCTCAAAGGTGTGGATGTGGTGCATGATGCGGAGGTGTTGCCATGGCCATTTGAGGGCGGAACATTTTCCCGTATCGTGATGTCGCACTTGATGGAGCATTTGAAGCCATGGCTTGTGATTGATATCATGGACGAAATGTGGCGGGTAATGAAGCCCGAAGGCGTTTTGATGATGGTGATGCCTTATCCGGGTTCCTACGGGCACTGGCAGGACCCTACGCACATCAAGCCTTGGAATGAAGCAACCGCACGTTATTTTGATCCGGACTGCCCCGAGCTGTACGTAATTTACAAACCCAAGCCTTGGAAGTTGGAGGGCTGCGTGTGGCGGAGCGACGGAAACATTGAGTTCGCGATGCGGAAACGGAAAGTTGGTAAATGAATATAGGTGAAGCGATCAACGCCACACTGGCTCGTGGGCGGACGTTTGATGGCCAGACGATGGCTTCTTTAGCAGCCGCTTCGATTGACTGGGCTTTAGTGGAGGCCTTTCACAAACATTATTTTTCTCATACCAGCACACATATTTTTTGGGGTGGTTACCCAACGTTGAAATGTCCGATGGATATGTGGATGTATCAAGAGATTATGTATCTGACGCTGCCTGAGGTAGTGGTGGAGTGCGGAACAGCGTATGGAGGTTCTGCACTGTTCCTGGCCAATGTTTACGACATGATGGGGTGCGGGGAGGTGATTACAATTGACTTGGAACGAAAGACTGCGATTTTTCCTGACGTGCCCAAGCATCCGCGTATCAGTTACATTTTGGGCGATTCTGTAGATCCTGAGGTGGTGGGAGTAATTACGAATCGCATTGCGGATCGGACGGCGATGGTGATTTTAGATTCTAATCATCGCCAATCTCACGTGGCTCAGGAATTGGAAGTTTATAGTCCGTTGGTGACGGTAGGGAATTATCTGATTGTGGAAGATACTAATCTTAACGGTCACCCAGTGGTAGAAGATTGGGGTCCTGGCCCAATGGAAGCTGTGACGGAGTTTTTAAGTCAGCACCCCGAGTTTGAGTGTGATAAGACACGGGAACGGTTTTGGTTGACGTTTAACCCAGGTGGGTATTTAAGGAAGGTAAAATGAAAATCCTTAGTGAATTACTCAGGAGACAAGAATGAACAAGCAGGAAGTCAGTCGGCACAAGCAAAACGCAGAGTTGATGGTGTTGGACGCGTTGCGGCAGTTTACGATAACGACTAAAAGACACATCCGGAGCATTGACTTTGACTTTGAACCAGAAACAGACGGAACGCAAAAGACATTTTCCCGAGTGACATTGCATTTAGAGGGGGCGGGGAATGAAAGCCAGTAACAGTGCAAGTAAACAGAAAACGATTCTGGATTATCATCAGTTGATGTTTCATGCGCCAATTCCAGCACAGAAGCGGGTGCTGATTGGGGTGCCGATGACGGGGCTGGTGCGGTCTGAGTGGGCGTTTGCTCGCATGTGTCAGATTATTCCCTGTAATTGGTCAGCGAGTGATGTGGTGAATTGGCTTCCGCAGTCATCCCCTATTGGGTACGCGGTGGCGGAGGCGAGGAACATAATCGTGGATCAGGCAGTAAGGGAAAAGTTTGAGTGGCTGTTCTTTTTGGATCATGATGTGGTGTTGCCCCCCACCGCATTTGTGCAAATAGACAAGTACATCACGGAGGGTGATATTCCAGTGGTGTCTGGGTTGTACTTTGCCAAAGCCCATCCGCCTTCTCCACTGGTGTACCGGGGACGGGGGAATGGAAGTTATGGTAAATGGAACATAGGAGATAAGGTGTGGGCAGATGGGGCAGGGATGGGCTGCGTGTTAATTAATGTCAAGCTGCTGACCTTGATGTGGCACGACGCTAAAGAGTACATTGCAGGAGGTAATAAAAAGGTTCGGAAGGTGTTTGATACCCCGTTTGGGATGAATGTGGATCCGGAGAAGCGGACGTGGGATTCGTTTGCGGGGACGGAAGATCTAGCATGGTACAATCGGGTGATCGCAGGGAACTATTTGGCTAAAGCTGGGTTTAAGAAGATTGCCAAACAAAGGTACCCGTTCTTGGTTGATACCAGTATTTTTTGTAAGCACATGACTAATGATGGGATGATTTATCCGTTGGGGTTTCAGAATTTGGACAATGCTTTGTTTAAGCAGGAAGCGAAGAAAAGGAGTTCACTGTGAATAATTATTTACTTACCCTCGCCCCGATCGTGATGGGCGCCCGCGAAAAGAACGAAATGGCCCGATTGCAATGACCGCAAAGGAGAATAGATGGCAATCACCAAATATCGCCTGCTGATCGATACGCCGGGCGTCCCTGCCGGTGAGATTTTGGCCAAACCAGATGGCGGCACTGTGTATCGGGGCACGACGCACCCTGAGTTCTGGATGAGTGCAGACATGGTTGAGGCGATTGTAATCGACCCCGCTCCCGTGGCCGCAAAAAGCAAGAAACAATTCGAGTTCGTGGAGCGCAAATAATGGCGCTCAATGCAGCAATGACTTGGTATAACCGCACGGGCGGTGTCGAGGCCAATGGCGGCGGGTTCGATTCGACTATTTCTGGCGCGGGCACGAACTACGCAGATCAGGATGCGCCGCAGTTGTCGATCACTGATCTTGCTAGCACGGCTAGTACGACAGTCACCAGCGTAACCGGGGGATTCACCGCCGCGATGATTGGGAACGTGTTACGGCTGGCTTCTGCGACCGGTTCTCCTGTAGCCGACTCTGCTGGTAGTCGATATTTGGCAATCACAGGTTACACAGACACCAACACGATCACGGTGGATAAAGTTTCCGGAACCTACACACTTGGTATTGCTAAAGTCGGCGGCGCACATGCAACTCTTGTGAATTATTCAAATGGTGGGTCGGGTTTGGCTACTCCCGCCCTGACTTCTCCGTTAGCCCCTGGTCACACTGTTTATATTCGTAGTGCTGGGAGTGCGGCCGATCCGAGCATCGCCGGAACCCCTGATTATGATTACAGTGCAGGGTATTGGCAATTTCCGAGCGGTAATAGAACAGTGGGGACAACTCATTTCATTGGTCTTGGGGCATCCGAAACCATCGTAGGGCGTTGGGCAAAATCCACTTATCGGCCACTAATAAAAACAAGTGGGCTTTTGCACTTCAGCAGCAACCACATCATCTGTAGTAATTTGAAAACCTTTGGGACATCAACTCCCACGTATGTTAACGAGGGAGTTTTCGGCGGCAGTTATGGAGGGGCTATTTTTTCTATTCATGACGTGAATGGGGGGGATGCCAGGATAAATGGTTCTGGCCCCAGTCAATTCTTTTTGTTCAATTGGGTAAAAAACACCGGTGGAACAACGGCTGGTACAAAAATAGCAATAGCTATGAGCGTAGAAGGCGTCGTCGGATATAACCTTGTGACCGATTATCGAGGCATTGGCATGGCAGTAACCAGTACTGGTGCGGGTGCTATGTACGGAAACATTGTAGCGAATTGTCATGCTGACGCATTTTCTATCGATGGCGACCCTGGCGGTGGGGCGTTCATTGTTAATAATGTCGCGTATAACCCGGTTGGACACGGCTTCACGTTTACGCAAGCGGGGCTGGCGGCATCGGTAGTCTTGAACAACTCGTCAAGCAAAATTGCATCCGGAAAATATGCGTTTAACGTTAGCGCCGGGACCGCAGCCGCCAATGATTTGCTGAAGAAAATGTTTAATTACAACAATGCTTATCTCGATGGTGGCGCAGGCGGGCTATACAACGCCATTTCCGCTGGTCCGAATGATACCAATCTCGATCCACAATTTACTGATCCAACATCTGCAACCTGGGATTTCTCCATCGGCACGAACCTGAAGGCGAAAGGCATCGGCCAAGTGCCGTTCGCGTAGATCATGGCTATCGGCACAACCAGCTATGTTGATATCGGCGCACTCCAACGCAAAGAGGGCGGCAGTGGAACGGCGCAGACCAGTTATGTCGATATCGGCGCGATACAGCGGCAAGAGGCAGCGGCAGGCGGCTTGTCCATTAGTGTGGTTGACGATGTGACGAGTTCTGAATCAACTATAGAAAATCTGTTATTGATGCCGACAGTGAACGATACTGTAACGATCACTGAAACCAATATAGAGAATTTATTATTGATGCCTTCTGTTACAGAAGATGTAACCGTGACAGAAACAAACTTAGAGAATTTGTTGTTAATGCCTTTTGTGATTGATTCGACTACAATTTCGGAGTTGATTACCACGTTGTTACCGTTCTTGGTTTTCGAAGTGAGCGAAGATGTAACAGTATCTGAAAGTGCTTCAGTTTATTTGCTGTTATCGTTATCCGTATCTGATAATGTTACGATCACGGAACAGAATTTAGAAAACTTACTGCTGTTCCCATCAGTATCTGATAATGTCACGGTTACAGAATCCATCACCTCACTCCTTCCATTTTTGGTTACCTTTGTCATCGATGATGTGACTGTCACGGAAAGCCATATTGAGAATTTATTGTTGCAGCCCACGGTGAATGATGCAGTAACGATAGAGGAGTTTGCTGCCGTTTTCCTACCGTTCTTGATGGCGTTTGTATTTGATACGGTAACTGTAGATGAAAGTGTTTTAGTCACGTTAGCTTCGGCAGATCTTGTTTTGATAAGTGCATATGATTCTGTCAGCATCACGGATGATGGTGTTTCTATTTATTTGTTATTATCAGTATCAGTGATCGATAATGTGACTGTCACTGAAAGCCATATTGAGAATTTGTTGCTGATGCCGAACATAGCAGATGATGTGACTGTGACAGAAACAAATTTAGAAAATATGTCGCTGTTTCCAGTAGTATCGGATGATGTGACAATTACCGACTCACTTACCTCATTGCTTCCGTTTTTGGTTCTATCAGTCACAGACGATGTGGGTGTGATAGAACAGCACATTGAGAATTTGTTATTGATGCCCGTTATAAGTGATGATGTCACGGTTACAGAACAGAATTTAGAAAACTTACTGCTGTTCCCATCAGTATTTGATAATGTCACGGTTACTGAACAGAATTTAGAAAATCTGTTATTAATGCCTACAGTAACAGATGACATAGCAGTAACGGAATCGTCTACGGCTTTCCTTCCGTTCTTGGTGCCATCGGTATCCGATGATGTAACAGTGACAGACTCGGTGATCCCGCTGTTGCCATTCCTGGTACCGTCAGTATTTGATCTGGTTACGGCTGGTGAGAATATCACTGTCTCATTAGTTATGATTGAGCCAACGAACATTGCTTTTGTGGTGTCGTTGGATTCGGTGGTTACCACACTTTTGATGTCTGAGGGGGCGGTAACACGAGTGACTTTAACGGAGCAATAAGTTATGAATTCATACGATGTTGGGGATGTTGTGCGGCTGACCGCTACATTCACAAACTCAGCGGGTGTGGTGGTGGATCCCAGTTCTATTTTTGCTTGGCACCAGATTATGAAACCAATTTTGTTTGATGTAACCACAATTGGTTATGGGGTAAATTCTATGACGCGAAGCAGTGCCGGGATTTATTACACAGATATCCCAGTGAACTCTGCGGGAGAATGGCATTATAGATTTCGTGGGTATGGTGCCAATGCAGCCGCAGTGAATGGTAAGTTTCAGGTATTGATTCCAATTCTTGGAAGTTGATAAAAATGAATTCACAACAATATTTGAAACGATGAGCGGGCAGCCATTACAGCGGCGAAGCGTGGCGGCACAGGAAGAAGTTGATATAACCGGTTGCGTTCGTTGTGTGAATCAGGAGAAGACTAGTATCTTTTTGCTCTGCAAACATCCGAGTTCAGCGTACACTTACTCGGATAAGAGCGATTTCCATACTTGCGTGCACATGCGGCGTGAAGAAGGTGCGTGTGGTCCAGATCATAGGCTGATCAAATATGGTTAAGAACTGTAATTGGTTTGGCGAGACGGTTATGGTGAAGGCCACTACCGTCCGCACGGTGCGTTTTAGCAACGTGGCCCGAGGGCTGGTGCCGGGGGCCGGAGCCGCGCTCGATACGGTATATATAGAAAGGGAGCGAGCAGGGCAGGTGAAAAAGATAGCAGTGGCGGAGACACCAGATTTTGTATTGCGATTGGTGAGAGAATGAAGGGCACAGCAAAGAAAATGTCGTGCAAAATATTAGGGGTGACAATGAGCGATAAAGTTTTTACCATTGGTTTTCCTTTTATGGTGATCACCATTTTAGTCGCCTTGTTCCTTGAGGCCCCAAGTTGGATGATGATACTTATTCCGATTGCGATCTTAGGCTGGGTTTGTCTTTACGAGTGGGGAAGTTAATGTACTGGGTTGGTATTCACCACAAAGCTGATATTAAATGAAACTTTTCGTTGATCTTGATGGTGTATTAGTGAGGCAAACAGGCCGTGATGGGTTTGACCTGATGCTGTGGATGCCAGATGGGAAGGAGTTGTGGGAATATGTCAAACAATTCCGTCCAACTATTTTGTCCCAGTTGTCCCCAGATATTTATGAGCGTGGTTCGGCGCAGAAACGGGTGTGGGTTGATCGGGAGTTGGGGAAGGATGTGCCGTTGATCGTAGTTCAGGAGGATACACTACATACCGCTAAGTGGAGGCATTCTGGGCACGGGTATATTTTGATTGACGACCATAAAGAGCAACACTGGCCTGCGTGGGAGTTGTGGGGCGGGGTATTTATTCATCATCAAGATGCAAAGACAACTATTTTGAAGCTGAAAGACGTGATGCAGATAGTGGCTGCGAAGAATTATTTGGTTATGGAAGGGTTCACCGCGTGACAACGGTATATTTGTTAGTGGGGTTATGGGTAGCGTTCAACTTGATCGCTCCTTACGCGATACTGTTGCGGGCGGAGCAGGTGTCGTGGGGCAGGTTGCCTGCGGAGTTGTTGATGGTGAAGAGGGACAAACAGGTGCGATTTTATATCACGACGCTGAACAACAGTTATGGCTATTCAGTGTTCTCCCCGTTTTTGAATCTGGTGGTGTTCGATAAACGCTTTTTTGCCCATGCCTCCCCCGCAGAATTACGTTTCGTGATCTCTCATGAATTGGCGCACTTCCATCAGCATCATCATCAAAAGCGATGGATGTTAGTGGTCACGGGATTGGTATTGCTGCCTGCCGTGCGTCGATGGCTTTTGCAAATGGAAGATGATGCCGATGCAGAAGCGGAACGCAGAACTGGTTTGAGTCGCAAACTATTTCCAAATCTTAGATAGACATCAGAAACATGAAAAAGAAACGTTTAGTGGGTGATTTGTACCGGTTGCTTTTTGCCGACGGCAAATCTTATATTGGTGCTAGTATTTTAGGTGCTGAGAAGAGATTTGTAGATCATTGTAGAGCTGTGACGAAAGGAGCAACCCAATTTTTATATACGGCTTGGCGAAAGCTTGGCCAACCACAGCTTATTATTTTAGAAAGAAATCTTGATGTAAAAAGGTTGTGGGCAGCGGAAAAAGCCGCGATAATTTTTTATAAGACTAAGACGCCTTTTGGATATAATTATAATGGTGGAAGTGTTCGACCTCCCGGCCCTTTTGGTATAAAAAGAACATCGGAACAAAACGAAAGGAATAGCCTTGCACTTCTTGGTCTTCGAAGATCTGAAGATGTTAAGAAACGTATGAGTGTTGCCCAACGTGAACGATACCGAAATAATCCTGTTTCAGAGGAAACTAAAAAGAAACAGAGTCTGGCTCAGTGCCGTGCCAATTTATCACCCGAAACGAAGGAGAAAAAAAGGCAAGCCCAACTCGGGAAGAAGCATACGGAGAAAACTAAGGCAAGATGTCGAGAAATGAATTTGGGCTGTAAACTTTCTGCGGAGCAGCGGGAGAACAATCGTCTTGCCCATGTAGGCAAGACGCATTCTGCGGAGTGGTGTAAGCACGGGAGTGAAGCTCAGATTAAATGGCATAGTGAGAATACTGTTTCAGAAAAAACTCGAGATAAAATAAGCAATGCTAATTTAGGTAAGAAACGTACACCGGAGCAAAAGGAACGCTATCGTTTGGCCGGGATAGAGCGGTGGCGTGTACGGAAGGAAAAGGAAGCGAGTAGGCGTACCGGGTTTGATCGTAAATTGTTTCCGGAGTTAAGTGGGCAGACGTCATGAGTAACCCAATTTACTGTTTCGAGTACGTCCCGCCCAATAATCAGCCCAAAACAATTCGTTTCATCGATCTGGATCAGATCGTAGCAGTTGGGTTGTTTGTAGAGGGTGACATTATTGGGATTCAGATTGACTGTAAGCATCGGGACGCACCTTTGGTGATTGAGATGTTAACTAAACCACAGCTTGTAGATTTGGAAGTGGCGAAAGTGAATATTGCGGCAGCAGCGTTGGTGGAGGCGTGGGTGGCGCGACGTTTTGAATTGAGTAAGAAGGTATGAAAGAGGTACTCCGATGAATGAGCAGAAAATTAGGGATCAGTTAAAGAAGCTGGAATCCAAAACTGGGTCTTGGGCTGATGTACACTTGGAGCGGTTTGCAGCGTCAAAATTGACTACTCTAATCTTAGGCGTCGTACTTTCGGTATTGGTTGGGGTGGTGGTCATAATGTTGGTTAAACTTACAGTGGAGGTGTTACGATGACTGATCCCAAATACAAAGCACCACAGAAGCAGAGTCGTACGATACCCACCTTCTCAGATACGTTATTGGAACTTCCAGGATTACAGTTTTCGGAATCCGATTTAACCACCATAAAACAATCCGAGGCAGGCGAAATATATGCCCAGATTCTGTACTCCTTGGCGTATCGGTGTTTGAGCGGTTTAGGTGTCTGCTCAATGATTCTGGAAATTGGTTCAGGTGGAAGCAGTATTGATTTTGCCAAGGCATTGAACAAGAGTGGCAATAGTTTACTGGGGCTCTGTTCCGTAGAGATTGATATCAATAAACCATCCTTTCACGATGTAGAGATCGTGAATAGTTTGAACGTGGATTGGCAGACGGTACACGGCGACTCACTTAAAGTTCCATTGGATAAGCTACCCATGTCGGTTGACATGTTGTACATCGATGGGGATCATGGCGGGGATCATTCCATTGGGGATTACTGGAAATTCTCTCCTTTAGTAAGGGCAGGTGGATTAGTAGTATTTGATGACTACCCCATAGCTTCCGGTGTTGAGGCGATTGTGGGGATATTGAAGTCGGAAGGCGTTGTGGGTCAGGTGTTGACGTACAACACGAAAGATGGGAATGGTTTTTATGTGATCCAAAAGTAGATGTTTTATTCATGAAGGAGTTTTCGCCATGAAGAGCGAAATGTTTCATATCACACGTGAAGATTTCCCAGATCCTTCCCTAGGCAGTACTTCCGGTAGGTTGAAGGTAGTGGCAGACTTATACCAACGGGAATCAATACCTGTGGCTCGTGTCGTCAAATATGAGTTAAGCCAAGTTTTTGAGAAGTTGATACAGGTGTACGAAGAGGTGACACACGCCAGGGTTATAGAAATTCAATTGAGAAGGGCCGAGGATTTCCAGATAGGTGCCGAGGGACCACGTATCAAACTCACGGTGGAACTGTGAAACCCATCCCAACTTATTCCAAGCTGCGGTGGTCTTTACACAGACAAAACGATCTTTACACGAATGAATTGATTTTGCAAGCTGACACTTTGCACTATGGTAAGCGATATACTTGTTGCCTTGCAGTTACCGAGGAGCAGTTGATGACGGAAAGGCATTCGATGTGGTTGCCCCGTAGACAGATTATCCGTAGGGAGTTTCGGCGACGTCTGACTCCACGAGGAGTCACAGCATGAAGATCTCTGTTGTACTTTGTGTTCTTACCCCCACCCCGTTTTTGCGCGCGATGACCGAGTTCGCGATAAAGACCCTTCGCTTGCACGCGGATAATGAGTTTGAGTTGGTAGTGGTAGAGGCAGACGGGGATCATTTTGATCCTCAAAGAAAAGTAAAGAACGAACCCGGGGAGGTTGTTGCCCAGTGGATCACCCGTTTTGAACTAGACCCTACTTTGCGTATTGATAAGTATTTGAATTTCACACCGAAGATCGGTTGTATACGGGAATTGAATAAAGGGCTGGAAGCTGCCACAGGGGATTTCATCGTCTGTACGGGCAACGATGTGATTGTGCCACCGCACTGGGACACCGAGTTTCTGCGATGTTTTGATGAGCGGAAGGATTGCGGTATCGCCTCCCTCTCCGCGCTGGAGCCGGGTTACACCGTAGGGCCACCGCAAACGATGAACATGATTGTGGAAGGGATGTACTCTCCGTTCGTCATGTTTCGTAGGGGGGAGGTGTTTGACGAGGAGTACACCAAGATCTACCAGGATAGTGATTTGGTGATGAGGATTTACGAGCGGGGACAGCGGGCGTACCGCTCCTGCCGTGCCCACGTCCACCATCTATGCCGTATGACCTCGGACCGCGTGAACCCTGCGGAGCATGATCAGCAATTGGCACATGATGAGCAGTTGTTTTATGAGCGTTGGGGTAATAGTCCTTTGATGATGTTCGGGTTGATACGGTACGGGACTTGGGTTTATGGGCAGGAGCATCAATCTCTGATTCAACCGATTAATTTACATTACGTGCCTGGAGGTGTGAAATGAACGATATAGTTCTTCATAGATGCCCTAAATGTGAGGCAACAATAGAAAGTGATAAGGCAGTTGAGTATTGTGATCGTTGCCGTACTGGTTCAGAAGTTTATCAAATGCATTTAATTGGTCAGGTGTACCCTACTACGATGTCAAACGAACAATTGGGCTACCCTCTTTGTTTTGGTGCCAACAGAAAGAAAGATACCAAGTGTCTTGATCTCAGTACAGTTCGGCGTGGGGATATTCTAAGACATAAAGTCTCTGGTGCTGGTTATGTTGTCATTTCCGGCGGATTTGGGGGTGGTTGCGGTCCGATTATTGCAGTTAGGTCAGTTCATGTTTCTAACTCGTCTGAATGGGAGAGGCCAGAAGGTTGATCCATTATTACTGGTAAGATGAACATGACCCGGGCCCAGAATAAATTGATTGGTAATTATCGGTATTTACGTCCACGGCGTGCGGCGTTGATGAAGTTGTTGAATACAAGTAGAGCTGCAGCAGTGAAATTAAGACGTGAAAAGAAAGTTCTTGCACGACTTTTCAACAACAGGAAAGGAGAATCGTAGTGGAGTATAAGTTTCAGTTTCCGCTCATGCGGAATAACATCACGCGAGAGGACCTGGACACGCTGATCACCTACCTTCAGCAAGATAACCCTCGGCTCACGCAGGGCGAGCAGGTCAAGGCATTTGAGGAAGAGTGGTCACGGTGGGTAGGAGTCAAATATAGTGTCTTTGTCAACTCCGGTGCTTCTGCCAATCTGTTGTCGATGGCAATATTGAAGCAGCGGTTTCCGCAAGGTGGTGAAGTGATCGTGCCGCCGTTGACCTGGGTATCAGATATTGCGTCGGTGTTACAGAACGGGTTCAAGCCGGTGTTCGCTGACATTGACCCCGCTACGCTCAGCATGGACACGGAATGGATATTGGATAAGATCACGTCCCGTACGCGCGCCGTGTTTCTGACCCATGCTCAGGGGTTTGACGGGTTGACGGACAGGTTGTTGGAAGAATTACACATCCCGTTGATCGAAGATGTGTGTGAGTCCCACGGAGCCACACACAACGGGCAGCGCCTCGGGAGCTTTGGTTGGATATCAAACTTCTCTTTCTACTATGCCCACCATTTGAGTACGATCGAGGGTGGGATGATTTGCACTAATGACATTCGCGTGTACGAGCAGGTGCGAATGCTGAGGTCTCATGGATTGGTGAGGGAAGTGAATGATAGTTATTTGCACGAGACTTGGACGTCTGGTCACGAAGATCTCAATCCAGAGTTTATATTCAGTATGCCTGCTTACAATGTACGGAACACAGAAATAGGCGGGGTGTTGGGGCGGTCACAATTGAAACGGCTGAATGAAAATGTCCTGTGTCGGACCAGGAACTTTGCCCGTTTTATATTCAATTTGGATAAGAACAAGTACCGTACAGAATTTAAATTAGCTGGTTCTAGTAACTATGCCTTTCCATTGATTCTGCGGAAACCAGATCGTGAATTACGTGATCGGGTGGAAGCAAGGATGATATCAGAAGGGGTAGAGTTTCGACGCGGAAGCTCTGGTGGAGGCAATCAATTGCGGCAGCCATATTTGAAGTATCTAGTACCTGAAGGCCATTTTCGTAATTTCCCTGAGACTGAGCATATTCATTTCTTTGGTTACTATTTGGGCAACTATCCAGACATGACCTTTGAGGAAATAGATGGGCTCTGTGCTATTGTGAACTCAGCGTGAAAAGGATCATACCCCGTGCGTGAAACTGTTGATCTGTTGTTAGTCAATCCGGGCAACCGGGTAGAGCAGTTTGCTAACTTGGCTCCGTTGGCCACGGTGGCCCAGCCACTGGGCATCGCGATGTTGGCGGCGTACGTGCGCGAGCAGGGCGTTTCAGTAGCCATATTTGACGCTGAGGCGTATGGGTTGACACCAGTAGAAGCGGCAGACCAGATTGATGCTCTGTACAATCCGCCGCTATTAGTTGGGCTCTCAGCGTTCACCACCAAGATGACCGCGGCAGGTCACATCATGCAAGAGCTTAAACGACGGTGGCCAGAAACGAAGATGATGTGTGGTGGGCACCACCCCTCCGCAATCCCAGAGCGTACGTTGCGGGAGGAAGCCACGGACTTCGTAATCAAGGGTGAGGGATTTTATCCAGTTACAGAACTCTTACAACGGCTAAAGAAAGGAGATCATTGTTACGACATTAAGGGCGTATGGCTGTGGAGACCGGACGGAACAGTTCATTCCGGTGGGCAGGCTCCTGGGCCGCAGAAGTTAGATACGTTGCCATTTCCCGCGTACGATCTATTGCCGATGGATCAGTACCGGGCACACCATTGGCAGGCATGGGGGAGGGGTAGTGAAATAGATATGTCCGGGTTCTCACTCATACACACCTCTCTTGGATGCCCCTTCACCTGCCAGTTCTGTTCAGTGAATGTAGTTTATGAGCGTCACACCGTGCGATACCGCAGTCCGGTCAAGGTGGTAGATGAGATTGAGCATCTAATCAATACGTATGGAGTTCAGCACTTCGAGTTCATCGACGACACGTTCACCACGAATCGTAAGCACGTGGAGGCGATCTGTGATGAGATTATTTCCCGTGGTCTAGGGGACAAGGTCAACGCCTGGGCTTTTTCTCGAGTGGATCGGGCAGACCCCAGGTTTTTGGCGAAGATGAAGGCGGCGGGGATCAATTGGGTGTTTATGGGTCTGGAGAGCGGCAACGACACGGTGTTGTTGGGCGTGGATAAGGGGCAGACGGTCTCGGATATCCGTGAAGCTGTAGATAAAGTTCACGCAGCCGGAATACACATAGGGGGTAATTACGTGTTTGGGTTGCCAGAGGATACTCATGCGTCGATGGATCAGACATTTACGTTGGCTCAGGATTTGAATACGGAGTACGCAAACTTTTTCATCATGATGTCCTACCCCGGCTCTTTTATGCACGATGCAGCACCGCCCGCAGAGGTGTTACCTAAGAAATGGTCACAGTACGGGTTCTTTGCCCCGGACGCTTTGCCGCTGCGGAACAAAACCGTGTCGGCAACGGATATCTTGGAGCGCCGTGATCGGGCGTTTAAGGAGTATTACGGCAGCGAGCGGTATCAAAGCATGGTGCAAGATAAGTTCGGACCTGAGACGTTGGAGTTTTTGCGTTCTCAGGTGTTGTCAAAACAATTGGTCCGTCAGCGGAAGGTGGTATGAAGGATCTCTCAATAATTCTTATAGATTGGGGTGTGAGGGAACGGTTTCATGCCTTGGATTGGCTTGCCCAACAAACGGTGCCACGTGAAAAGTATGAGTTGATTTGGGTTGAGTGGGGTAGTCGGGTGGTTCCGGTTGTGAAAGATAAAGCAGATCATTTTCTGGCGTTAGGCAAGTCCGGACTCTATCACAAACATGAGGCAATCAATGCAGGGTTGGCACAATCCACGGGCCGTATTGTAACCATGTGTGATTCCGATGCGGTGTTTCCTGCGGAGTTCGTTGAGTCCGTGATTGGAGCCTTTGCAGAACGAAAAGTTTTGATGCACCATGAGCATCGTTCCAACGAGTCTTATCCCGACGGGGCAACTTTGGATGAGATCAAAGCCAAGCCATTTGTAGATTTGATCCCAAACACTAGTGCTTGCACATCAATGTTGCGTCGGGATGCGATTGGTTTTGGGGGTGTAGATGAGCACGAGTCTTACCGAGGGATTCTGTCTGGCCAGTTTGAGTTGGTGTGGCGGCTGATAAATTCCGGGGTGTCTGAGGTGTGGCATGACTCGGTGTATATTTACCATTTTGATCACCCCGGTGGATCAGGGCGTGGGCAGTCAAATACGGAGCGTGCGCCAGACTCTCATGAGCTTGATATGCATAATTTGACTGGTGTTGAGGGGTTTAGGTCTGGTCGGTTACTGCCTTTAGTTGAGAACTCGAAGATTCATCAATTACGAATGGAACAACGCATCATTGGTACTGAGTTTGAAAAGCAGTATTCCGTCTAAAGGATTATGTGGTGGTGTGAGATGAAGATGTGTTTGCCACATTGGGGTGTGTTAAAAACCATGATCATCGATAAGGGTATGGGCGGGTTAATTGCGATGAACGCGAAAGATGCTCATCAACGGATACTGGACGAGGTGGAGGGTAATGTTTTCCCGGCTACGTATGATCCTCTGATGGCAGCGGATTGGATGTTGGCGGGGATGGCGGTTAAGTGTTGTGGCTTGTATTTAATGTATCAAAAGCCCGGTGATACAGGTAGTGGGGAATACTGCCCACTGTGTGAAGTAGAAGATGCCGGTGTAAAGTTTGAAGGTAAGTCTGGGTTGGCGGCAGAGTGGTTGGAAGGATGCACGGATTTGGTATTGTCATACTGTCGAGAAAACCATCTTTTGCCGAGGTTACAATGAGACTCTCCGCTGCATCTGGTCTTGAAGCCTGCCTGTACCATGTTTACGATTACCCAGCAGGACAGTTTCGGCGTGATTTGTGTTGGGTGGATGACTGGTTAAATCAGGTCGGAGTTGGTTTCGCACCGTGTGGTCAAGAGCAC
>ERZ1292632.1037-Hain-H43-01um-R2-1037-length-29148-cov-29_pt1 | contig 29148 bp, 46 predicted proteins | sample MGYA00564407_ERZ1292632 | MGnify/ENA primary metagenome ERZ1292632 (study PRJEB36523, sample SAMEA6512637) | groundwater metagenome | collected 2019-01-08 | study: AquaDiva: Metagenomics assemblies of 32 groundwater samples | reverse complement strand
GCAGTGCAATCATGTGGTTTGCGGGACGCCGAGAAGTAACCGATGAAATCCAAGACGAGCTAAGACGACACAACATCTACTTTAAAGTGTTAAGGAACAGTCCTTTTCGCAGGGACTTTATCCAATTTTGGCATGGAAAAATGTACCCGATAAAGAAGAGCACGCTTAACGCTGTGAAGAAACCAACAATAATGAAACCTATCCCTATTTCTCTTGGGTGAATCAGATGAAAATTTTAACAATTAACACATGGAATACAATTCAGTATCCTAAGAAAGTTCTAGGAACAGCAAGCATTACTAAAACACACTATCGCCCTAACTTATACCTCATGGAAGGGGTCTGTGGCTATGAGTTGTTTCAAGTTACTAAAACAATTAATATAATAGAGCTTCGTATCAACGGCGAAGTTGTGATGATAGATGACCCGATGCATTGGCTTGGAATGAAAGAACTTGCAAAATATTCTTCTGGTCGTGTATTGATTGGAGGATTAGGGTTAGGTTTAATTCTTCATCATTTTGTTGGCAACAAAAAAGTAACATGCATAGACGTAATTGAAATAAATAAAGATGTTATTGCCTTAATCAAATCTTTACTACCAAAAGATGCGCGACTGCATATACATCACGATAACGTCTATGCTTATCAATGGGTTCATGGACAATATGATACAATAATTCTTGATTTATGGGTTAAGCACAATAAAAAAGATATAGAACTTGCAGGTCAAGGAAAAGCGAATTCAACGGACATTGTTGGAACGTATTTACGATTTAAATTTAACAACCCAAAAAGCAAAATATACATTTGGGGACATAGAAATCCTTCGATAAATCCTGCAGTTACACAAGTAAGTAAAGAGTATGAAGAACTTTTGAAACAAATGTCATAAATTTTTTGGGTGAAAATATTGCAGGCGAACCTAAGCAGTGCAGTCGCGGGCTAATTGCCAGTGCAATCGCAGCTAAAAGGTTGAGTAGAGTGAAAATCTCTACCGCCTGCATCCAATGGGTGAAAAATATCTTGAGCAAACCAGAAACCGTTATGGAAGAAGTAGGCGCTGAAGAAGAGGAATTCCAAGAGGACACTGAAGTTCAAGAAGAAGGAGAAGAGGAGACGGTGCAGGAAACTGTACAAGAACTAATACCAGAGAAAGTTGTGGTTAAAGTCAAAACAGAAAAACCAGTAACACCGATTCAGTTAAAACCAACAAACACTCAGCAAAGCGCTTTGCAGACAGTCCTCAACTTGATGAATGCTCTACATTATGAGGACGTAACAATTCATTACAATGGAAACGTGAATATTCGACAGATGGACCCAAGTAGAGTTTGTTTAGTGGAGGCTTCCATTGATTTTGGCAACGGATTAGACTTAGCTGCCCCGAAAGAAAACATTAGAGACATCACAACCAACATTCAATACTTACGGAATGCATTGAAAATCTACACTCCAACAATAGATGTTCAACAGAACAAAGCAGTGTTTTCTGACTCGAAAGTTAAAGTGTCAGTGCCATTATTTGATGATAACGTAGAAACTATTCCAGAAATCAAGTTGAACCTAAACATAAACTCTAAAATAGATTTTGGCGACGCACTTGTTGAATTGAAGAAGCTGGTTAAGGAACCAGACGCTTTAATGTTGGTAAGTGAAAACGGCAGTTTAATCATTAAAGGCAAAAATAGTGAAGAACAAGAAATAGAGTTGCAAGGCTGGAAAGCAGATGGTGGCGACGGTAAAACAATGTTTGCAACATCGCTCTTGCGAGCATTAGGCAAGGACCAATGGCAAATCAGCTTCGCAAACGACTTACCCATGAAAGCCACATTAATCTTAACAGACACACATTACGTGGATACTAAACCAATCACAACCAAAACAGCAACTATAGTCGTGTATTTAGCACCGCGCATAGAAACTGACGCCTAATCGCAAATCATTTATGCAACAATCTCTACTTTTTTGGGTGAACGAATTTGTCTGAAGAAAAGATTGTGCCATCACCTGAAGTTGTCGAGCAATTGCGGAAACTAATCAAGAAAGACGTACATTACATCACGCCTGAATATCCCTTCGAGCATAAAAAAGGTAGCATCACCTTCGGTCATATCTCCGAAGAAGACGCTCTTAAATGTTTGAAACAAGCATGGATTGAAGAACAGCAGAAACGAAGCGAATGGATGTTTTGTCCACATTGTGATAGACGCTTAGATATTGCACGCAACGTGGTAACTGAACATAAAGAAGCGGTTGCAAGACTTAAACGCATACAAGACTATATGAATGAGGCTTTAAAACACGATTTGCATTATACATACACAAAAAATTACCCCATTGTAACATTAGAAAGATTAAGAACTTCTGTAACAGAAATTGTTGACCGATTAGAAAACTATGTTCACGGCTTAAAAGACCGACGACGCTATTATTATCCAGAGGAAAGAATAGATATAGTAAACTTAGATGGTGATGAATAGAATGGTTATTAATCCATTGGCAGACGAAAAAGAAGAAGAGGAAGAAAGCGAAGAGGACGAATGGAATGAAGAAGAGGATGATTGGTAAATGTCAGTTTTAACCACAAAGTGGGTTAAGGGAACATTAACGAAGGAAGATGTTGCTTACTGGCTTAGACAAAACCTTGACAATCGAGATATCATGTTACTCAGAGAAGATGAACTTGCCACTCGGGGAAGCAAAGAAAAATACGACGAAAACTTTGAGCATTTATTACATTGCCTCTACTCAATCTACAATTGGTATAGCAAAAATTGGCAACCAGGACATTTTCTCAGCGCTATACTTATATAATTCCATCACACCGTTTTATCTCAAAAAGGGATAAAACGTTTTGATTGGGATAAGGCAATGTATAATTTGTGAACAGCAATTTACACCAGTCCGAGGAGCACAAAAAGTTTGCTCGAAAACTTGTCGCAAGAAACATCGGGCAATCTGGAAGAAGAAATGGATTTTATCAAGAAGAAAAACGAAATCTCGAAATTGTGTTATTTGCAATACATTATTTAATCCAAGGAGTAGCCAAAAAACTTGTTCGAGTGAATGCTCACGAAAATCGGCGTTACAACAACGCCGACGATGGTATAAAGAAAACCGTGCCAAAACCAAGCAATGTGTAATCTGTCACAAAAGTTTTTCAGCTCAACGCTCGCAAAAAACTTGTTCGAAGGAGTGCTCACGAAAATTGAGCAAACTATGCCAAGAGCGATTTTGGCTTAGACATCCTAACCATAGAACATATTATGAGAAACATTATGCGAGAAGAAAACGATTAGAAATTATAAAATTGCTTGGTAATAAATGTCAACTTTGTGAGTATTCCACTTGCCCTGAGATTTTACATATCCATCATATCCATCATATCAATGGACGACAAAAAAATCATCGTTACCCTTATCGTTACTTTAAAGCATCGGATATTTCTGAATATAAATTGCTGTGCCCAAATTGTCATGCTGAAACCCATTGGAAAATTAATAAGAGCGTAACTGAGAAATGACCTTAGTGAAGCCACGGGCAGAGCTGACAGTGTCAACGTGAAAATGCTGGACATCTACGCAAAGTTTCTATACAATGTGGCACCAGACAATTACAAGGAGAAAATCTAATGGATATACATGAGCGATTGAAGGACATTCAAACTCAAATTGACTTTGCAAAATCCGAAGTTACAAAACGAAGACAAGAAGTAAAGCAGTGGCAGAGTGAAATCCGCGATTGGCTAAACTACATTAAACGCAAAAAAGAAGAACGACGCACATTGATTCTGAAAAATATGACGACACGATAATTTTTTCTTTTGGGTGAATATGAATGAAAAGGATACAAAGAAAACGAACTAAAGATTGGCGTATGCCACCTAACACCGTTTACGTTGGGAGACCGACCAAATGGGGAAATCCCTACAAAGTCAGTGTCTTTAACGACTCAGATGAATGTCTACGACTTTATCGTGATTGGATTCAACGACACCTTAATGGTAATCCCACTTTTCTTGAACCTTTAAAAGGCAAGGATTTGGCTTGTTGGTGTCCACTCGATAAACCATGCCATGTTAATGTTTTACTTGAATTTCTCACCTAATTCTTTTTGGGTGATTCAATGGAAATAAAAAAGGGACATGAATTAACAGATATTTCTTGTCCGCATGGAAGCCGTTTCTTCTGGTGGTATGACAAAGATTGTACTGGACCTCTAGGTGAATGGAAATGCATGGTTTGGAGAAGCGATTGCCATTGTGGTTCGCCACCGTTGCCCTTCAGGTCTAAAGCACAAATGGATGCTTACCTAACAAAACAGAGAGGAGAACAACGTGAACTTTGAACTTCTAACAACATCAAAATACATGGATTTTCAACTTGCAGGACAAACAGCAAAAACAACTATATGGAAAGTCATTTCTAAAAAACATGCCGATGTTCTCGGTAAAATTCATTGGTATTTCAATTGGCGACAATACGTTTTTGAACCCGAATCCGAAACAATATTTAATGCTTCTTGCCTCGCAGAATTGGCGACTGTCCTAAAGGAGTTAAACACATTACAGAGGCACAGAGAAAAATGAGTTTCGTGATGCATGGTGGACAAATCCTACTCGATGGCAGGCGCATAGGATGGATAACTAAGATAGGAGACAAAATAGTTTTTGTGTCGCCGAGACGAGAATTGCCTCACAAAATGCGAATTTATGGGGGCTATGGAATTTCAGAAGCTGTGTTAAATTGGCTGAAAGAACACGACGTAGACGAAGTTCACTTGAGAATTGGAGACAGACGCATTTTAATGGTAAGCGTTGATTTATGGCTTGAAAAAAGCATTAAAAATAAGTTTCCACCGTTTGAAGAACAGATGTTTCTGCAGGAAAAACATTTTAAAGAAAGCAAACGCACATTAGCTGAATTAACCCCATAACATTTTTTGGGTGAAAGAAAATGCCAGATAGAAAATTAACTGCGGAAGAAACCGAAAAGTTCAAGGCAGAATCAAACTTAAAACATCTAAACTTCAGCGCTCTACACATTCATCTAAATGAGAAAGGCGAGCCTAGCCTCTACGATTTATGCATTGACGAATTGGTAGCTGCTATTGATGCACTTAAACGAATTGTTATTCGGCAAGGAATAGAAATAAGAATATTAAAAGAACGCCGCGAAACACATACAAAATAATCTTTTGGGGTGAAAAGAATGACTATAATCACACGTTCAGAGATTGAGGCTGTGCAATTGTTAACACGAGCAGGCGAAATCCCATTAACTACTGAACCTATTGATTGGCATAAAGAAGCAGACCAGATAATTCTGTTAGCTGAAAGAATCAAAGCAGAACGATTAACGGCTGCAATAGGGTGGTGAGTAAATGACAGAGGAAATAAAAATGGTAAAATTCGATGAAATTCAAAAACTTGTGTCAATAATGCGCAACCACGAAGAAATGTTGCGACAAGAAAACAAAAAGGCACAACAACATAGAGAGACACTTTTCGACTTAGGTATTCAATGTAACAACGTCACAAGTTGCGTGGACATTGCCAAAAAATGCTATAGATGTAGAAATAACTACGCAAGACGCAGTTACTTCCAAAACTTGATTCAAAAAGGCATCGACGTATCAGAATATTCTGCTGATGCTTCATGCTTTAATGCAATCGAAAAAGGTGGTGAATAATTTGCCATTGGAACTTAGTGAACGAGTAATTGATTTGCGTTTAGCAACAATAGCAGACAGAGAACGAATGATTAGCACTTGGCTTGCCAATCACCTTCGCTGCAACGACGGCGGCGGACACCGCTACGACGAGAAACCAGTCTACGACGCAGCGATTAAAGCGTGGATAAGCTACTGTAGTAAATGCATGCAGTATCGGGTTCATTCAACAATGGGCAACGACATGTGGATTCATCCATCATTAATGAGCTACATAGTCATCATCTTCAACGATGAATTTGATAATCCACATAAAATAGCAGAGCACGTGCTAGAACAGATAGCAGAAGGAATCTTAAGCAAAACAGAAAACACAACGTAACAATTCCAATCTTTTTTTGGGTGATTTTATTGCTTCAACCCGAGATTAAACGTGTTAATCGACCGCCTAGAATAAGACATTCTTCATACTGTTGCGTAACTTGTATCTATGAACCAGGCAAAGACGACTTCAACAAATACGGCGTAATCTACAAACATGGCAAACTGAGAATCCTTTTAGAACCTATTTCATTAACGCTCTTTCGATGTCCTCGATGCGGAGCACAACATGTCCTTGCTCATGACTTCCGTGCAACTCTAAAGGAACGAAGAAACCAACGATTGAAAAAACGGAGTCAACGAGTAAACCATACAAGAGAATTCTACCATTAGGGAAACTTTATAAGCATTATAAACGCTAAACTCTTTTTATCTTGGGTGATAGAGATACCAAAATTTAAGATGAGTCCGAAAGCAAGAGCATCATTAATTTTCTTATTGATTGCTTTGATATATCTTGCCGCACCTGTTGACATGTTGCCTTTCACAGTATTCGATGATGTAGCTTTGATAGTTATAGCGATAGTCTTTTGGTTTCTTATAGTCATAGTTGAAAACAAAGATGGAGGTGAAGAAAGATATGAGAGATGAAGTAAAATCACTTTTGGCTTGGGGCTTAATAATAATACTCATCATAGGTGCTGTATTTGGTGTACTTTGGGCTTCTGGTTCTTGGATAACTTTAGGTGTGGGCGATGCTATGCTAATTGTTGACCGTTCAACTGGAACAGTGAGTGAGCCAATTCTTGGAGCAACCGCAGGATTTTTACTTGACGGATTCAAACGAATAGTTGGATTGCAATATCCAGTATTTATCTACTATCAAATAGACAGTGTTGGAATGTGGAGCGAATGGAAACTTGAAGGGGGAAATTGGATTGAAAGTTCACGAGGCGACTATCCAGCAGTGAAAACGCTTTCTAAAGACGGATTAGAGATTGAAGTTGACGTTCTAGTACGTTGGAGTTTAGACCCAAACGCATTGAAAGCACTATACCAGAAATATCCCAATTTGAATTGGAAAGATGTCGCCATAAACAGTATTATTCGAGAGGAAGTCAGAGACACAATTTCGAGATTCACAGCAATTCAAGTGATAGAAGAGCGGGCGCTTATAGCTGATGAACTGGGAAAGTCAATTAAAGAAGGTCTCTTAGCTGAATCAACATTGCAAAATGTAATAGTTGCTAGTGACTTGCTTGTTGACCTTCGAGATATAGACCCGTCAATAGAATTTGTTAAAGCGATAGAGGCAAAACTTGCTGCACAACAGTCAAAAATACAAGCACAATTTGAATATGAGAGAATGTTAACGTTGGCTAGTGCCGAGGCTCAAGCAAAAATAATTGTTGCTAATGGAACACGACAAGCCATAGAAACTATATTGCAGATAACAGGCGAAACCAACAGTACGAGGATAGCCGAGCTTTATCTTACTCTGGAAGCATTGAAAACTATTGCGCCATATACGCAGACCTTCATTGTAGTGTTTGGAACTGGTGAAATACCACTAGTATTTCCGATACCAACAAATTCAACCACTCCCTAATCTTTTTTGGGTGAGAAATTTGACTGAATCTGAAAAACTGAGGGAAGAATTTAAGCATAGAGCTACAGCATCATGGGATGAGCTTGAGGGAAAAACAACAAATCCTGAATCGACAGCAAGTCAACCTGAACCAAAATTAAACTTTGACCTAGAAGAAGACATAACACACTTTTGCAATAGCGTTCATCCAAGTAATCTCAGAGCAACATTAACCGAAGATTGGTATCATGAGCCTTCAGGACACATTCAAAAAGTATTGGTTAACATATACACTGGTTCGGAGACTTTGCCAAATCAATTTATTGATGCTATAAGGAAAAATGAGAGTTTCAATAAATTCATTTTAAAACCTAAATATGACAAACACGATGCGTCACCTATTCCATGGTTCGATAAGAAAGTTGGCAAAACATTCTTCCATCGAAAAAGATATTTCGAAGCAACTTGTGGAGCAATCATTAACTTCGTAGCTGGATGTGCCGATTCCAAGTATTATTACACCGTTAAAATCCAGCAAAGTTAATTTTTTGGGTGAAATCTTTTATAGGAGTTATAGCGTCTTAACTAATGGGTGATTGAAATGGTTAAAACCATAGAGGAAGTTTATCAGGAAGCAGAAAAATTCGTGGATGAAAAATTCCCAGAATTGAAACAACTAAACAAAAGCGAAAGCCGACGCATAACGATATTGGCAATAATTAAAGATTTGATTGACCTTAACGGACAAGCAATTGAACTTAGAAAACTAGGAATGCAATAACAGCAGAAAGGAAGCTGATGGTGTTTGTGTTACTTTTTGCGGTTGCCCCGCAATTGGTTCTCCCACATGAACGCCGTCAGCTTCCCTGCAGAAAGGTTCTCCAAAATTTGTTTCTAACTTAAACGCTTTAAATAACTTTCTATGCTCACACACAAATCAAATTAAGAGTTTGTGGATATAAATATTCTTTGGGTGAGGTCTTGCCAGCCATAAGATATTGGGAAGTAACGAGATACTATAGTTTATACATTGGCGACATGAAGCACCGCAAAGATTGGAGAGCTTTTGAAGTTCGGGCTATTATTCCTTTTCCAGCAGATTGGGATGAAGATAGAGTTGAAAAGAAGCTAAGGGATTATATTGAATTCTTTGATAAGGGACTTATTGAAGCAATAGAGAAGGCTTTTCCAGATTCAACAAGTCGTCAAAGTTTAATAAATGCTTTACAAGATAGCTCAATAACTAAAAGTGGTTGGGGAGAGTTTCAAAGTAAAATCGATAAACCCCCCATTCTTGGATTAGATGAACCAACCGAAACAGAAGAAGTTCAAATTACCCTTCCCGCAGCAGAAGCCGCAGCAAAATTGATGGAAGTCAGCGAAAAAATATCAACAGCAAGAAAAACAATGTATGAATTAAAACCGACAGCATATCCAGAATACTTCAAAAGTATTTATGGAGAAGAAGAATTGTCTCCAGAAGAAGCTGAAGAATTGGCTGAGGATTTAGCTACAAAAGAGGCTGAAGATTTTGCAACATCACGTATTGCCTTCCGCTCCCAAAGGGCACGATTAGGCGCTCATACCAGAACGAAAAAGAGAATTTCAAAACAAACACGGCTACGCGATATTGAAGTTGTTACAATAGATAAAACTGGAAGATACCAATCGCAGTTCCCTGATTCTATTAAAAATCGTCCAGCACGTAGAGTATCAACATTCCTTTGGGAGATTCCCTTCGATGAATAGCAAAGAGTTTTACCTCAAAAGTGAACGATGCAAACGCATAAGCGTAGACATTGATACACATCATATGAAAGATGAGCATTTCAAAGTGTTAAAAGTATATTTTGCTTTAAGACTACTGTTTCCCGATGCCAATATGTCAGTTAAGAAAACAAGACGTGGTTTTCACGTTAAAGCCGTTGACAAAAGCATAATATCCGTGCCTATAGCAAAACGTGTGGATTTACGTGATGCTTTAGGTGATGACCCGTCAAGAATAGATTATGAACGACTAAAACTGCAATTAGGTCTTAAATATTGGGTTGATACTCTGTTCAAACTGAAACGGTATCCAGATGGAACTATTAGTATGCCAGAAGAAATTAATCCTGTTGCCTTCCCATGGGTATCTCGTTTACCAGCAAAAAAGTTAGCGAGCTAAATCATCCTTTATTTTTTGTTGCTTTTCTTTAGGCATCATATAATAATCCCCACCAGCCCATGTGCGAGTCCCAGTTGTTGGTGGCTTCAAAAGGTCTTCTCTCACAAGTTTTGTAATACACCTTTCTGCATCAGCCTCACTAAGTTTGGTGAGACCTGCTACTTGCTTCTTCGTTAACCCACCAGCCGATTCTTCTCGGTCAACACAAGCATAAGCAGTTTTTACCAAGTCACATTCTTTTCCTGCGAAAAATTCACCTTTACGAGCTTTAGATTCACCAATCGCCTCAATGCATCGTCGTGTTACAGGAAATGAAACACAATCTCTTTCCACATCAAACCCAACTATACGTTCTTCCTTTGTTTCAACATTAACACGCACAATATCAACGGGACATTCTACACAAATTGTATCATCGCTCGGATAAACTGTTTTACAATCATTCGCAGGTTCTCGCCTTTCTATAATTGGAACGTATTCTGCTGATGGTGCAACATCCTCGGGAAGTTTTTCCATAATCCGTTCTACACGTTCTGCTGTAGTTCGTTCAAACCGTGGTTTTGCTTGAAATGCTTTGGCACGTTCACTTCGAATAAATTTCTTTTCCCGCGCCAATTCTTCCTCGGTAAGAGGCAAAATGATTCTCCCAAATTAGTGTTTTATGTTTTAGACTTTAAAAGAGCTTCGCATTTCGCCATACTGCAATTCCCAAATTTCACGTTGAAGCCAAACCCAAAAGTTAACTCGCTCAACATGGTAGAACGGGTCAACAAAAACGGGTAAGAAACTCCCGATAGTCAGAAGAATAAAAACTTCCGTTGAAATCTTAACCATTAGAAACGAAGACCGCTTCGTATTTGACCGCAATATTCACAGACTCCTTCCGCTTGACGTTGACAAGAATCACAGATGCCACGACGCTCCCTATGATGGACAACGATTGAGGGGTCATATATAACGTTGCCAAATCCTGCTATTCGTTGATGAAGGTTTATTTGTTCTTCGAAAACAACAGATAAAAAGTCAAATTGATTCACGTTTAGGTTGAAACCGCCAGTCTGTATAAATGCTTCTCTGCGAAATGCCCGTGCTGGAGCCTGCCCATACTTTAATAAAGCGAATCCTATAGACCGTTTAAATCCATCAAGGAGATTCGTTGATTGGGAAGCGCCATCGGTATGCACTGCTGCAACTACTAATACTTTTATTGTTGGGTCATTAAAATATTTGGTTATACGTTCAATGTAATCTGGACTGTACCAACAATCACAATCAACAGTTAATATTACGTCGCCTGACGCCATAGAGATGCCTATGTTTAGAGCGTTTAATTTTCCTTTTGGCGCAGAGAAGATTTTGTCTGTGTATCCTTCTGCAATCTCAACAGTTTTATCGGTTGAACCATTATCAACAACGATTAATTCATCGTAGAGTACAATCTGTTCCTGCAGAGAAGTTAATGCTATATCCATAAACTTCTCCTCATTAAGTACGGGTAAAACAATGCTTATTCTAATCATTTTTTCGCCTCACAGCAACAAAATCATCAGCGTTAGGTATTATGTATACGTCATGAAAACCAAGATTAAAGAAATCCTCTGGAGTCCAAAGGCTTAAGTGTCCCGATGGGGAACCTGTGATTAATTCGTAAATGCGATGACTTACCGAATCTGGAAAAAATGTTTTTGGGGTAGAAACCATAATGAATTTAGATGGAGCCAACGCTAATAAATCTTCAAACAGTTTAATTCCGTCGTCTTTCGGAAAATGTTCGATGACCTCAAAACAGAATATGCTGTCGGTTTCTATTGGAATTTCATAGCTGAAAATATCAGCCAAAACTAATTCGCCATAATCACCCGATTCATATGCTATATTGAGAAAGTTCGGATTGACGTCAACGCCGATGAGCCATCTGGTAAAAGACTTTAACAAGTAACCTAAACTTCCTTCGCCAGAACCCAAATCGACACTATACGAAAAGATTTTTCCCTCATTCTCCAGAATAGAATTAACAGCTATGTCGAGCGCATAATCATGTTGCTGCATGGTTCTCCAAAATTGTTATATTTCAAAACCTTCTTAAGATTTGCTTATGGATTCGAAGCGGAAAGGACAACTGTTACCTTGCGAGTCATGCCGAAGAAAAACCAAACATATTGCAGTAACCGATAGAAAAGAAAAATTGGTTTGGTGGATTTGCGAGTGTGGAGACTCGAAACTCCAAGACAATTGGAGTTGATAAAACGCCTAAAGTAATTCACATGACTTCGAAAGCCGTCTTCATTGAATGTGAATATATCGCGCCCATTGAAGACGCTGTTTTAGCTGCAGAGCAGGTTTCAATTGCTTATTGCCGCAAATTAAACGTGGCAACTGGACAGTACGAACCGCGCTGCGGGTTTTGTAAGGAATGTGTAGAACGTAAACTGGAATTTTACTGTTTCGCGCCTCAAAGTCCTTATTTGCTTGCGTTGAAAGAAGAACTTAAAAAAGCGAAAATACAAGTGCGTTAAATCTATTATCTACTCAAAAAGAAGTGGAGGGAGTAAAATTAAAGGAATCTTTCCTACTCCTTCGTCTTTAGGATTTCCGCTTCGCCTTTCAAGCCTATGGCAAAAACTAGAACAGCAATTAGGAGAAGCACTGGAAATCCGATGGCGAATCCCAACAAATTTGCAAACCAGGCAATGTCAAAAGGTAAGCCCTTGGAGAAGTGTTCAAAGGTTCCAAAGATTAAAGCAACGGCTGTCAATAAGCCATAGAGCGGAACGAATTTTTCAAGATAGCCCATTCATTCACCTCCAAACCTATACGATTAATTGTTTATTGCTATGGACCTTTAAAACACTTTCTAAATATGAATATGCTTCGGAGCATACGCAATCGTTTTATTCTATGCACGATAAAGAAGAATCCAGAGGTGATTTCAGTGGGAAAATTAACCGATTTTCAACAAGCATTTCTAATGTTGCTTGTCTTCGTTTTACCAGTATTAATCGTTTGGACTTCCAGCGGCATGCCTATTGACCGAACCAGTCTTGGCTTACTATTCAGCGGTATTCTCAGCGGCATCTTAGTCTTCATAAAAGAAATGTTGGGTGGCACTCCTCCTAAGACTTAATATTCAACAAGTCTTATATTCCCCATTTTCTTATTTATTTTTTATGCCAACTGAATTAGAATGGGCTTATTTTGCTGGATTAATCGATGGAGATGGGCATTTTGGGATTCACCTTCCAATCACTAAAAAAGGAATTATACAAATCACACCACTATGTCAAATTGGTTTGGCAAAAACAGAGGCTTTCGTTTTGGAGGAACTGAAACAGATTTTCGGTGGTTACATTAGTTATAGCAATAAAGCCAATGCTGTGTTTCTGAGTTTTAGGAAACGTCAAGAGTTAAAGACTATGATTCCTAAGTTATTACCGTATCTGCGCATAAAGAGAAAAAATGCCATTCTTGTAGCTGAAGCTATATGTATACTCGACGGAATTAATGATAATAAATGGGTGCCAAGAAACAAAAACATTATTCTGCAAATAGCCAAATTGAGAGAGGAACTTTCAAGGTCCAGTCATAAAGGAGGTCCATTAAAGTGGAATTATGAAAGATTGAAGAATTTTTTAGATTCTCATTCTTCAAGATACTCTGAAGCAAATCGCGAGAAAGCAAGGTCCGTTCGTAAAAATCTTGGAAAAAATTACGGAAGAAAAGCCGCGGTTTTAAATCATGAACGTGCATTAACACGCCGAATGAAACATCCATTATTTACAGAAGTTCAAAAATTACATTTAGAAGGAATTGGTTGGCGGAAAATTGCAAAAAAGCTTAATATAAAGGGATATCTTGCTCGATGGTTATATCGTGAGCCTTACTATTGGACTAAATCACATAGCTAGTTATTTATCGATGCGTGGAGAAAAGATTAGCTTTAATTCTCCTTACTTTCTCTTTTTGTAGAATCTTCTGAATCGGACCAGAACCAGAGAGAAAATAAAGCAATTGCAAAACCCACCCACATTATTATGAAGAAACGCACGTAAGCATCAGGATATATCCAATATGTTGCTTCCCATGAAAACGGTGGAATAATAGGCATCCATAATTTCCAAGTTTTAACAATATCGTAGAATGCGGCAATAACTCCTGCAGCTACGATGTCCATTTGCCAGCTTGCAATAAATGCGACAACAAGACCGAGCATTAAGAAAATAACGTTCCAAAAATGATGTGGAAATTTCAGAGTTTCTTCCAACTAACCTTTTAAAAGTGCGATGAGTGAAGCGGCAAGAGAAGCAATAGCAGTGATTACCGCGCCGATTACCACTGCTTTGTCTCTACCAGACAATTTTCCTTTTAAATTTTCTTTAACTAATTTAAGGTTGCCGTCCATATCATTGATTTTCTTGACTAGACCGCCCTGTAAGTCTGAACCTACAAGCGCGTTTGTTATTGTCTCAAGTTTCATAGTCACCGCGCCCATCTCTTTTGCTAGAGCTTCATGTCTGGACACGCAAAGGTCCATTGGCACAAAAGTGCCAGGATTATCTTTTTTTCGACTCACGCCAACAATCACCAATCACTATCAATTTTTATGACGCAGATAGTTTAAAAGATTTGTTCTATTTGTCATCTCTTGAAAGTAGAAAAAAAGCGGCTGCTATTCCCAGTGGCAAAACATACGGAGACAAGTTCAATGGCACTGTAAGCTTTGGTAGTGGTCCATACAAGCCCGTCGGCGTCAACGCAATGAAGCTGCTACGGTCCCAGTTAAGCCAAGTAAGAATGTCATCTGCCATAGGGTCGTTTTGTCCAATCCAATAATTCCACCAGTAATCGTAGCGTTGGATAGTTAAGTCGTATACTTCTTTAGGTGTTTTACCGAGTAAAATTGCGTAGCCCGTTGCTAACATGCAATCGAAGAAAGCTTTAGCCCATGGGTCGTCGAGAGGTCGAGTTTCAAAGTTGGGATTATAAACGAAAGTGAAATCCGCCATATATCCCGCGTAGAATTGCGCAGTCTTTGAAATCATACTTGGACCTAGTTCAATCCCAGTACTACAGGATTCAAGATACACGGATTTTCCACTCATAATATCGTCGTTAACACCGACCTGTAAAAGCACTTCCAAATCTTGCCCCGTCTGCTGAGATTTGTTCGCATGACCCGCCATCACCACTATGTCTGGATTAAACGATTGCATTGCCGCTTCAAAATCGAGCAGTCTCGCCGCTGAATCTTTCACGTCGTTGAACAAGTCTTTTACTTGGTGCCCTTGCTGCTGAGCATAATCGATGAGGAGTTGACTATACGCTGCGAGGTAAACTGTTGGAAGGTCATGCCGCGCCCTGACAAGCAATACATTTACCATTGTTTTCACGATTGTTAAGGTTGCATCTTCTGCAGTTTATTGATTTCTCCCACTAAGATTTTCTTGCCAATCTCACTTAAGTTCGATACTTCTCTGATTGCATCGTTGGGACTTAGCAACACGGATTCCATTGTGTCGGGGTCTTGAAAGTGAATTGTGGGAAGGTTACGTAGGCTTTCTGACATTGCATTGTATTTAGCGCGTAGTCGTTGTAATACGAGGTCTTTCATCCGTTGCCAATCTGGCTCTGACATTCCTATTCCTCCAGAATGTTATTTGTTGGTTGGTCTAAATAAATTCTTCGACGCCTGTTAAATTAATATCAATCAGATTTGGCTTGAATTAGGCGCTTCTGTGTAAAGAATTTGCCTTAGTTTTATCCGAAGGATTTAAAATGTTTCTATACTAGATTATATTTTTGGGAATAGCAATTAAACTTCTATTCCTTATGGGTAGGATATTGAAGGAAATTTAAAATGACTACTGTTACAGTTAGACCGACCAGTGATGGGGCTTTGCTTGAATGCACTATTTATCCTGCGACTCCGACGACTCATTATGATAAAGTTTATGAGGTTACGCCTGATGATGATGCCACTTATGTTTATGGTGATGATGTAGCGGGTGCTGCTAAACGAGATAGTTATGTTAAAGGAACAAGTGGTATTCCTGATGGTTCAACAATTAATAGTTTAACGCTTTATCGTAGGCATCTTTCTCCTCAAGGTACTGGGGGAGGTCAAGGTTCGACTGAAGGTTTATTGCGTAACAGTGGTGGTTCTTTAGCCTACACTACCGCAGTTAAGGTTGTATCTTGGACTACAACTAGTTATGTTTGGGGGGCGACTTCACCTTTTACAAGTGTGGCTTGGACTGTATCTGAAGTCGAGGGTTTGCAGATTGGTGGTCGCTGCAATGCATCTTGGGATTCCACCGATGAAGCGTATTATGTGGGAAACATTAGTACGCTTTGGCTAGTCATAGACTATACCGCTGGAGCAGCAACCACACAAACAGTTCAGGAATACATAAAATCGTTTGACCCAAGCACCACAAAAATAATAACAATACAAAAAATATTTCAAGAGTTTACTAAATTAGGAGACATTCACAGTCCTCGTGCAGGTTTTCAACGAGAATTTCGAGATTACAACGTTATATTCGATTCTATATCATTACGTTCAAGCAAACTACAAAATATTTATGATTGGACAAAAACCTTTGATGTCATAAGCGAAAGATTCAATGTATTGCGACAACTTCAAGAGTGGAGTAATCTAAGCGACGTAGCAACTCAGATAGTGTCCCTCACAAAACTTCAATCAGTCAACGAATGGATGAGAATCTTTGAAAACGTTACAGCTTTATCGATTAAAACCCAAATATTATATGATTGGCTTAGGGTAAACGACCCCACATTTCAAACGAGGATTTCAATCTCACGGACAATTCAAGATTATGCAACTATATTTGATGTTGCAACAACAACTTTTCCAAGAATTCAAAATATAACTGAATTTATCAAGATTTTTGACCTTGCACAAACGCGAATGTCCGCTCTCAAATCAATAGTTGACTACACAAAAATTTTCGATGTAGCAACAACAACGCCAATGATAAGCAAAACGCAACTGATTAATGAGTGGATAAAAATCTTTGAAAGCAATGAAAATCGGATGAGCATGATACGACAATTCAATGAATTCCAAAAGTTATGGGATGCATCCGAAACAAGGGCATCCTTCAATAAACAAGTTTACGATTACCTAACAATTTTTGATTCAACCACTGCGGTTGCTGGTTTAGTCAATGTGTCAACAATCAACGAATATTTTAAGCTCTTTGACACTACTGTTGTTTCAAGTCTTTTCCAACGCGTATTTTATGACTCAGCCAACCTATATGATATTACGTCAGCTATTTTGCAGCAGATTCAAACTCAAACTGTAAATGAATGGATGAAGCCTTGGGATAGTCGTTATTCATTCGTAAACACTTTAATATTAATTAAAGACTATCAGAGAATCTTCGATGCTTTCAGTTCTCGAATAAACTTTACTCGAAATGTAAGCAGCTTCATAAACATTTACGATGCAGTATCAACCATTATTCCAGCTTTAACCCAAATAATCTACGACTGGGCAAAAACTTGGGATTCCACCAACTTAAGGTCTACGATGATACGACAAAATCAAGAATGGGTGAAACTATTCGATGTTTCAACGCAAATCTCAAGTTTAATCAGAACCCAAACCATAAACGAATGGGTAAGAATCTTTGAAAGCATGACAACGTCGCCGATACCTACGAAAGTTATTAGTGATTGGATACGACCGTTTGATAACGTAAGCGAACGAGTAACATCAACACGTCAAATCTATGATTACATTAACATCTTTGATACTGTCTCAGCTACTTCACAGTTAATCAATATCCAAACAATCACAGAATGGACAAAACTGTTTGAAAACGTTTCCACGAGACAAGCTTATCTCAGAACAACGTATGACTGGAATAAAATATTCGACAGTCTGACTTGGCGTTTAATTAAAATCCAAACAGTCAACGATTGGATTGAAGTCTTTGAAAGCTTTACAACTGCCCCAATCTATCAAAGAGCCATAAACGAATGGGTAAAAACATCGGACATCATAAGCCAACGATTCTTTTCAACACGTCAAATCCAAGAGTGGATAGAGCTATTTGACGCTTCAACTCGAACTTCAAGCTTAGTTAAAATCCAAGCAATCTCAGAGTGGGCAAGAATATTTGAAAGCTTCACCGCAGCGCCAAGATACTTGAGATTTTCATATGAATGGACAAAACTGTCCGACATTATAAGTGAAAAGTTCAATGCACTACGACAAATTCAGGAATGGATAAGGCTGTTTGATGCAACAACAGAAACCGCGTTTCTAATTAAAACTCAGTCCGTCAATGAATGGATGAAAATTTGGGACGCTCGTTACTCATATGCAATCACTTTAATAATAATCAAGGACTATCAAGAAATCTTTGAGACTTTTAACTCTCGTGTAAGTTTCACCCAAAGCATGAGCAGTTTCTTAAACATTTACGATGCAGTGTCAATCAGTATTCCAGCTTTAACCCAAATAATCTATGAATTTATAAAAATTACTGATACATTGACTACACGATTCATAGCAATGCTACAAACCCAAGAATGGATAAAAACCTTTGAAACTGCGACGCAGATTTCAAGCTTAATCAAAACCCAGACATTAACAGAGTGGGCAAGGACATTTGACATCTTAAATACACGTTTCATAGCAGCACTCCAAATTCCAGAATGGACAACAATGTTTGATGTTTTGGAAAAGCGTTTATCAGCATCCAAAACATTGGCAGATTATTTAACAATTTCTGATGCATTAACAACCCAACGGATTCTACCACCAAAAATTATCAATGAATGGATACAGATATTTGATGCGATAAATACAAGAGCAAATATCACGCGGACCACCATTGACTTCATAGAGATTTTTGATGTCGTAACCACACAACGAGTTTTACCTCCGCAAATCATCAATGAATGGATAAGAATCTTTGAAAGCACCACAACATCATCGATATACATAAAAATTATTATCGATTGGATGAAGTTATTCGACGTTACAAGCCAACGAGTTAACATCACCCGTCAAATACAAGATTGGAATAAAACATTTGACGCTGCCAGCTTAAGGAGTTTGGCAATACGACAAATCAACGATTTCATAAGAATATTTGAGACTACAACAGCTACTTCACAGTTAATCAACATCCAAATAATCACAGAATGGACAAAACTGTTTGAAACTTTTGATAGACGATTAAACGTAACACGGCAATTCAATGAATCCCAGAGAATATGGGATGTTGCAACTATACTTGAAGTTAACATCCAGATAATTCAAGAGTCTACCATAATTTTTGATGCTGTATCACTTCGTTTAAGCAAGATGCAAAGCGTCTACGACTGGGCAAAAACTTGGGATTCCGCTAACTTGAAATCAATGATGACTTGGCAAATTCAAGATTGGATGAAAATGTTTGATGCTTCAACGCAAACTGCAAGCTTAATCAGAACCCAAGCGATAAACGAATGGACAAAACTGTTTGAAAGCTTCACTACAACGCCAAGATACCTGAGGTTTTCGTATGAATGGGCAAAACTTGGCGATGCCATAAGCGAACGATTAAATGTAACACGCCTAGTTCAAGAATGGACAAATATATTTGATGTCGCATCAGCATTTGCACCAATCATAACCACTATTTCAATAACTGACTATGCAGTAATCAGCGATGTTCTCTCGACAACCGCAACCAAAATGTTCCTTATCACAATAACAGAATATGCAACTCTTTTTGACGCTATCACGATTATAGAGCAGTGTCTCGACATGGAATATTTTACATTACACATGAATATGCTTGAAGCCCTTTTAGGAGGATGGTCCGTAGCCAGAAAACAGGAGCAAACCGACCCATGAAATTAATTGTTATGGTGCCGATGAAGGGAACTTCGCAGGAACCACGTTTAGTACAATTTGTGTTGGAGACAGAAGAGGAAATGGTGCGTTTCGCTAATTTTTATGTAAAAGATAATCCAACATTGGCAGCTTTACTTGATGTTCTATTGGGAAAACAACAAGATAAGTTGCCAGACGATAATCAATCACAAGTCACCCAGATAAATGATAACCAAAAAGTTGAGCATGATACACAAAATGGGCATCAATAATCCCAAGGGAATTAGAACCATGAAAGATTTTTGTTTCCGATGCGGTCAATGTTGCAGGGAACAGAGATTTATGTTTACGCAAGAGGAAGCTAAACTTATTGAGAATACAACTGCTATAAAATTGAGTGGCGAAGAAATTCGACCTAACAGGTTTAAGATGGAGACTTCATGCCCTTTTCTTGTTAATAATTTATGCTCAATCTATGAGATTCGTCCTTGTCAATGCAGAATTTATCATTGTGGAAGATTACAGCCCAATGGCGAGAAAATTGAGTGGATTTCACAAATTCAAGCATTAATCTCAAATAACCCCGAGTACAGAAGATATAAAGAGCGCATCGAAAAGGAAGGAATTGAAAGGGGTAATAAACATGGATGGAATTGGAGGCGTAGAGAATAATGGCAACAACATGGTATTTCCGTGATATAAATGCTACAACGGGACCGACAGCTACAGCGAGCACGGATACCGATTCATTTTCAAGTACACCAGCCGATAAAAACACGCCTAAGGATATGTCACCTATTAGCGGTGCAGCACAAACTTCTGTTGCGGGAGTTTACAATACTGCTTCCACTCCATTGTATACGATGGTAAGAATTTTTGTTGGTCCAGCACTTCAAGCCCAGACTTTAACGGGTGCACAAGCAAACTATCAAGTTGGCTTAGCAATCCAAGAAAGCGCCGCTCAAATGAATCTTTACGACCGATGTTTCGTTTATGTTTGGCGTTCAGGGTCGGGAAACGTAAAAACCATTATTGTCCCAACTTCAGGCGCAACTGAGCATGGAACAGCCGAAACTGGAACAGTTATAACAGCGACTGGAGCCGCAGGAAATTTCTCTATTCTCGCAGGCGACCGAATTGTTGTTGAAGCATGGTGGGATATTCGAAACACTAAGGCTACTAATTATACAGCCACTTACTATTATGATGGCACAACTGATGTTGTGGATGGCACAGCCACAAGCGATGCAAGAGGCTTCTTTACGTGTCCACAAACACTCAACGCATTTTTTAGTCAAAACATTCAGGAAAGCGAAAACATATTTGACCCAATCGTTACAGCAACTTTCACCGCTGGGGGCATACCAAATATACAGACAGTACAAGAGTTCTTGCGCATTTTTGATGTGGTAACATCATTTTCAACTTTCAACAGACAAATTCAAGATTCACTTAAGTTAGAAGTCGTCTTTTCAAAGCTTTCACATTTTATTAAACAATTCAATGAATACGAGACGATTGGAGATATTCCCTCAACCTCGTGGAGCACAAGCAGAACAGTTAACGAATGGTTGAGAATTTTTGAAGCCACTATAACGTCAGCGATATATCAAAGAGTCGTTAATGAATGGATGGTATCGTTTGATGCAGTTACGCTAAGAAGTGTTTTTTCAAGAGAATTAAGAGAATACACAACACTTTACGATGCCATAACAACGCAGAGGATTTTATCTCCAAAAACAATAAACGAGTATATTATAATGCAGGACAGCCAAGTAGTAAAACTTCTAACTTCGCTACGTCAAACTCAGGAAAATCTTAATATTTTTGACAGTGTTACAACGGTGGGTGCGCTTAATATCCAAACCACTCAAGAATTCATTGAAGTATTCGATAGCATTTCTAGTAGAACTATGATGGTACGTTCAATACAAGATTATCAATCGTTGTTTGATTCTGCAACGCAGATTTCAAGCTTAACTAAAATTCAGACAGTTAACGAATGGACAACCTTATTCGATGCCATCATCACGGCACCGCGATATATTAGAGTCTCCACTGAATGGCTCAACATATTTGAAAGTCAAACAAGATTAGTCATATTTAACCGTCAAATTGTAGAGTACACTACAATTTTTGATGCTATAACAGCAACGACGGAAGAACTATCAAACTTAATATTATACTTAATTAAATGCGTCGAGGTTTCTGGATGAAAGCCGAAATCCTTATATATTTTTATAGATAATTTACAGTTATGTATTTGACGGCTAAAGCTAAAATTCCAGAACTTGTCCAACTCAAAGAAATCGGTAATATTTGCACTAAAATCTGGAACAAAGCTAATTATTATTGCCGCCAACAATGGGAACAAACAGGCAAAATTCCAAGCTACTATGAACTACAGCGGATTTTCAAAGATGATTTTTGGTGCCGACAAGTACATAGTCACACCGCCCAAGCCGTATTGCATAAGCTCGCTGAATCATATAGTTCATGGTTTCAACTGAGAAAGGCTGATGCAACAGCAAATCCGCCAATGTTCAGAAAGAAAGACAGCATCAGCACCGTGACATTCACGAACTTTGCCATCAGAATAAACGGCGCTCAAATGGAATTAACTCTAAAGAAGGGAACGCATGTTCAACTAAATTATCAGCTTCAGCCTAACGTGGAAATAACCCAGAAAAACATTGTGCGCATCGAAGTGAAGCATGGTTTCGCAAACATTGTTTACCGCGTTGAAGAGCCACCATTAAAGCAGAGCGGTCAAGTCATGGGCATCGACTTGGGCGTGGTTAACACAGCAATAACCGTGAAGGAAGATGGTGAAGCACGAATCTATACGGGCAGAAGCTTGCTTTCCACCCAACGATACTTCAACAAGGAAATTGGTCGCGTTCAAAGCATAGTTATGGCTCAAAGCAAAGGAAAAAAGAAGTGGAGCAGGCAATTATCGGAACTGGCGAGAAAACGAACCCGACAAGTCAGGCACATTCTTCATACACAGACGAAAGCGATAGTTGATGATTGTGTGGAATCAGGCGTGAATGTTGTGGCTGTAGGCGATTTGCATAACATTCGTAAGTTAAGGTCAGATACTAAGAAGCCTGAGAAACTTGTGAAGGCTCGTAGTTGGGGGCGGGTGAATAATCAGAAGAATCACGCTTGGAGTTTTAGCTGGTTCACCGCAACCCTCACGTATAAGCTAAGGCGTGAGGGCATACTGTTAGTGCAGGTGAACGAAAAATCCACATCCAAAACATGCTGTAGATGTGGTGAAACGCGAAAAAGGAACAGAAAAACAAGAGGGCTATACATCTGCAACAGATGTGGATTAAGAATAAACGCAGACGTAAACGGGGCGGTAAACATCCTCAGTAAGTATCTCCAACCTTTGGGAAGGAGTAGTGCCAACGTGAACTTGACTAAGGTTATCAAATGGAACAAAAACCATTTAAGCCTTGAAGCCCTACCTTTCAAGGTGGGCAGTTCACTTAAATGTGTGGAGTTGCCTTAATTGTCTCGTCGTGTAACAAGAGGACGACTCAAAGAACGCATTGATGAGTTACGTAAAGAAATCGCTGGATGGTCTATCTCTAAATATTTGGAGTCGCCAACAGGCGTTTCAACTGGCGCTCCACCACTTCCACAAACACGTGTATCACGAAGCCGTTTCAGAGAAAGAAAAGATAAAGTAGAAATGAAAGAGGGCGGATGGAGCACAGCACGCTCAAAAGAAAGTGAAGAATAACCTAGGAAGAACGTTCGGCGTCGCCTCCCCGCCATCGTTCTCCATTTGAGGATTTTCCCATGTCACTTCATGGTATAGGTAAAAAATAAATACCTAAAACAACTTAATACGTTTTATGTCACAAACAGAGCAACGTCCAGATAGATACCCAGTTAAAATCACTATGAAAAACACGGGTAAAGGCTTAACTTGCCCACGAGAAGGACATCATTTTACTTCTGCTAATGAACCTTATATGATTGGTGTGGCTGAAGGCAGCTTAAAATATTGGGTAATCGATGGAAAAATAGTTAAGGGAAATCCCATAACACTTAAAGTAACAGATAAAGACATAAATGTTGAAGCCGTCTTCAGCGAGGAAACTCCGCCTAACTTATCCTTGAAAGAAGTTGAACCTGTCATCGAAAAAGATATTAAAACAACAGAGGGAATAAGCCTCACTCATGAAGACGATAAAGGCAAATCTACGCGACGTAACATTCGAAAAACTAAAGAAAAAGAAGAATGAAGACGGCTACGCAACCGACACATGGGAAAAATGGTTTGCCCACCTAGTTGAAAACGTAACTATTCAAAGTACAACGGAAGAAGCAATAAACAAGGCAACAGTCAACAACTTAGAGCCTCTTTGGATGAAAAATTTTTCCCGTAACTTACCATATATAATCCAAGATGGAAAATCTATCAAAGACTTAGTTGATGCAGAAAAAGACAGACCCGCAATCGTCGTTGGCGCGGGTCCAAGTATCTATAGAAATAAACATTTAGACCAACTGAAAAACAGCAATTTCAAAGGCGTTATTATTGCAACCGACAAAATGTTGGAACCTCTATTAAAAAAAGATATTATCCCGAATTATTGTCTAAGTTTAGATGCACATCCCACACTTGTACCAGCCTTCTACAGGCATTCTCTCGTCAAGAAAAACGCGGATAAAATCAAAGTAATCACAGGAACTTTTGTATCCCCAAACCTCACGAAACTATTAAAAAAATTGAAGATAGATACTTATTGGTTTTCTGCTTCAGCCGACAGAAAACTTGTTTTAATGACTGCCAGCGAACGAAATCCAAACGCCCTTATTGGCATAAGGTCATGTGGAAATACGGGGGCTGCCTCATTCACTTTTTCATGGGCAATATTAAAGTGCAATCCTACTTGTATCATTGGCTTCGATTTTGGGTACCCAGAAGGCGTTAATCTTGAAGAAACACCATATTACAGTGGAGCTTTAGTGTTAGCTGATAAAACCGTGTCAGCGTTAACTGCTTCTCCAGTATATCAAACCATCTACCACCCCGTCTGGAGGACACGCGCCAAGATTGACCCTGTTTTCAGCACTTACCGCACCCAATTTTTAGGTGCTCTTAAAAATGATTTACCACCAGACATTAAATTGTATAATTGCACCTGCGGAGGCACTCTGTTCGGAGAGGGAATGGAATGTATTTCATTCAAAGAATTTCTGGAAAAAGTAAAAAGGAATCAGGCTTAGGCTTGCTTGACGTCCATCGAAAAAACCCATCGAACAGTCAGTTTGTCTGTTGAAGCCAATACGATAGAGTCAAAGGTTGCTTCTGCAACGACGCTGTTAATGTTGTTTGTTGGACTTGACGCAACGAATAATCCCACTATCAACGCTGTATGGGATACAGTGAACTGTATAGTTGCTTCAAGACTTGCTGTGACTCCGCCTGAGCCGCCAGCTTGTGCAAATGCTGCTGTGCCTCGTCCAGTTGCTGCGCCGCTTCCTCCAATATCACTGAATTCGTTGGTTCCCCCGCCGCCTAAGCTTTTATCTGCTGTAGCCCAGTTAATTGTTCCTCCAACGCCAATATACCGCATAGTGTAGCCTGCGCCGCTGAACATTCCATGATAGATGAGTTCGCGTCCTTGATTAAGAATAAAGTTCCTTGTCTTTTCAACTTGCTTAATGTTTCCGTCTTGGTCAGTGGCAATTAGAAAGACGGTTCCATGCATGAAGAATTGATTGTGAATTAATTCGCCTACGCTCATGATGGTTCTCCTAAAGTAACTTTTAGATTGAAGATAATTTAAGCTTATCTATTCAACGAAAGGCGTTTTCTGTGCAACGTTAACTTTGGTTTCTTTGCCAATAGCGAAGATAATGGTTTTTCCCGTGGTTGGTTCGATTCTTGCAACGTAGCGTTGCCCGCAAATCTCACACATATAAAGTGGGATTTCGGTGAGTCTTTCACCGCAGTCTGGGCAAAAATGCATGTTTTTTGCAGCAGATTCAAAATCTTTCAATCGTGCAGTAGACACAACCTTCTTAACTTTGCCGTCTTCACCTGTCACTATAAGTTCAACTTCGTCTCCAGCTACTCCACCGCCTTGAGGCTTAGACATAAAGTTCTCCCAAACCAATAATAATCATTTTGTTTTAAAAAGCTTTTGGGTTTACGGTTCTAGTCGGGAGATAATGCTTAAATAGGTTTGCGCCATATTTTTGGGTATGCTAGCGGTCAAAGCGGTGGAGCAAAATATCAACAGTCCCGAAATTAAGGGTCTGCTTGAAACGTTTAGACAAATGGTCAACGAGGCTATACGAGTCGGATTAGAAAAGAACATTACTTCAAGATTTAACCTTCAAAAGGAAGTTTATAATAGGCTCCATAATGGGTTGCATACATGGTATATTCTTTCTGCTGCAGAGAAAGCATGCGCCATATTGAAGAATTATCGAAAGGCTAAACGTGGAAACCCTAAAACCAAGAAGCCATACGTGAAGAAGCCGTTTGTTTCAATAGGAAATCAAGGTTACAAGATTGTACAGAACAAACTGAGGTTACCCATCAAACCAAGAGAGCACGTCTACATTCAGCTTAATAAGTATACGTTAAAAGTTCTGTCCGAGCCGAATCTTAAGCTTGGCTCTGTCACGTTGACCGCTAGCACAGTCAGCATCAGCTTCTCGAAAGAGACCGCTGAGATAGAGCCAAGTGGATATATCAGCATCGACAGAAACCTAAATAATCTTACAACTGCTTCAAGCAACGGCGAAGTTGTGAGCTATGACTTGTCAGAAGCTACAAGGATTAGAGCAACGTACAGAGAAGTAAAAAGTCACTTCAAGCGAAACGACGTAAGAATTAGACGACAACTATTCCAAAAGTACGGAGAGAAACAAGGAAACAAAGTTAATCAAATCCTTCACCATGTTTCTAAAGACATAGTAGAAAAAGCAAAACAAAACAAATTCGGCATAGTTATGGAGAATCTGAAAGGAATCCGCAAACTATACCGTAAAGGCAATGGTCAAGGAAGAAACTACCGAGCCCAACTGAACAGTTGGAGCTTCTACGAGTTTCAGAGACAGATAAAGTATAAAGCTAAGTGGGAAGGAATTCCCGTAGTCTACGTTCCAGCAAGGAACACCTCAAGGAAGTGTTCGATATGTGGGTCAAACTTGATACCCGAAGAGAACCGAGTTTTGAGATGCCTACTGCATGGGACAATAGACCGAGATGTGAATGCCGCTAGAAATATCTTAACAAGAGCCTTGAGGTTCGAGGCTGTCGGGCAATCAGTTGAAGCGATGGTCTCAGTTAAAAGATGAGAAGTCGATGGTTGTCAGGTATCTCCCGAAGAGTGTACCAGAATCGGTTTACACAATCTTCCAGCAATTAAAACGCCAATCACATGAGCTTTAGAATCAGCGTTGTAAAAACGCCATTTAATTGTGGACATGGCTACTATAGGTGGATTGTATTCTCTTGGTTTGTTAATGGGAATTTCATATTTTATTTTAGTCGGAGTCCCATCAACTATGAATTCGTGATACATCTTGGCGATTGCGCCCGATGTTGTTTCTTCATAGGGTAAGTCGCAAGCAATTTTTTCAATGAAAGCTGTAAACCCGCCCGCAACTGCATAATCAATTATAAATTCTGTTGCGCCTGCCCCAACTGTGATATACTGATATTCGTGGAGTTCTAAACACTCAAGGGAAGGTGTCACCGACATTTTTTATCCTCATGCCCAAGATATGCGAATAATCCGATTAATCCGACTATCGCAACTAACCCTAAAATAAATATCATGTTAGGGTCCAACGTTGGCAACTGCAACGGCGCAATTTGTAACGATTCAACTTGCACAGGCGTTTGAGTTTGAACCTGCTGCCTAGTCGAAAAGAAACTTTCTGGAGTATCCCTTACTGCCAATCCATTGGTCTCCTACTAAATAAATTCTTCTACACCTGTTAAAGTAACTGTTACATAGATTGGCGCGGTTCCAGATGGAAATTTACCGTAAAGTTGAATTGGTGGCTTATCAAGTTTACCCGTGAATACCAAGTCTCCGCCGAAGCTCAATGGAGTTTTAGTATCTACCAATCTCAAATTGTCCAATACATGTTCACCATTGATGATAAGACTAATTCGGAAGTCGTCGCCAGTTGAAGCACTATGAGTTGACATGATTGTTAAATCTCTTATATGCACTTTCTTGTTTGGGTCATTCACAAACTTTAAAAGTTCAACCCATTCATTCGTGGTTGCAGTGAAACTTACGAAGTTACCCTTGACAAGTGCAAGGTTAGATTCAACCATAATGATTCTCCCAATCATATCTTTAGATTAAAGCAGTTAAAACCTTTATCCTTGGCAAACGCCGCCTTCGCAACGACGATTGTAAACTACTTCAGGATAGCCACAATAATTGCAAATGAATTTTTGGGTTTCAACCCATTCAACGCGGTTTCCACATTGAGGACATGATATCAGTCTTGTCATTAAAATGTTCGCACCCAAAACTTATATTTAGCCCGAATAAACAAAAAGTCGTAAAAATCTCGAAGTGACGTTGCAAGAGGGTTTTTTAATCCAGGTTCACTCCATAAGCCACGTTTATCTCGACATAACGCCATCACTTTATAGCAACGTTGACAGAGCCCTCCACCAGTTCCACATGGAACATCGTGACCAAAGAGAAAACAAAAAAGATGCGCCAATAATTGTTCTTGCTTCGAAGCAAGAGAGCCACCGCTCATCCAACGAAGATAATATTGTAGTTTATTCATCTTTTGGCTGTTCCCCTATTTTTGCTGGTTCAACCATATTTTGTTCTCGTGTCTTAACGCATCTTGTTGTCATGCAACCTCTGCTACGCCGATACATTGGACAATCTGCTGGACAAGAATTCGACGTTTGACCAATATTCGGTCCTAAAGGCGGCGGAGTAAAAGTGAATAACATTACATTAGAGTTCAATCGTCGCATAGCTTCCAAATTTGCTTCTATCATTCGCCTCATCCAATTTGCAATTGGGTCTTCGCTCACTTCAGTAACCTTCTTGTTTCAGTTGCACTAATTGAAAAGAGAGCATCTAATATTGAAAGCCCTTCTTCAAACGGTTCATACCGTTGTTTATAGTATGGATGGATAAATTGTTCATGGAATTCTTCTCCGCCAAGCCTGCTACATAAGAGTTTAACTGATTCTTCTCTGGAAAGGTTTTGACACGTACTTTTAGAATATACGATTTGTGGTTCAATCTTCAATAGATGCGCTATCCACAATGTTGTCTGCACATTCAACGTTTCCAATAACACGTTTGGCGCTTCAACATAATACTTCAAGTCTTCATAATATTCCGTATAAAATGGTGAACCCATGTAACTTCGTTCAACTGCTTCAAGAAACTTTCGTTTCCACGGCTGCCAATTATCAATCATCGTGCAAAAAATCAATTTGTTGCATGGACGCTTAACGCTGACGCTGCAAAGTTGAATGCCCGTGCGAGTTCGAATGCGACAGCGATTCTG
>ERZ1292632.1035-Hain-H43-01um-R2-1035-length-29159-cov-7_pt1 | contig 29159 bp, 40 predicted proteins | sample MGYA00564407_ERZ1292632 | MGnify/ENA primary metagenome ERZ1292632 (study PRJEB36523, sample SAMEA6512637) | groundwater metagenome | collected 2019-01-08 | study: AquaDiva: Metagenomics assemblies of 32 groundwater samples | reverse complement strand
CCTCCGCTTTTATCTCTGCAAAATTAATCAAGGGAGGTTTTTCTTTAAAATCAGGCACTTATGAGAGGCAGAAAACCAAAGCCTACAGCGCTTAAAATTTTGCATGGCAATCCCGGTCAAAGGCCATTGCCAACAGATGAGCCGAAACCTCAGATTGAAGTTCCAAAATTGTCTACTCAATCAGGTCTTGGCAAAATAGGCGAGGATGAATATATACGCATTACACAGCATCTATATCAGCTTTCCATGATTGCCGATATGGATATTGCTGTTGTGGTTGGCTATTGTCATAGTTTTGAGCAGTTTATTATTTCTGCCGAGCAACTTAAAAAATCAGGGTATCTTGTAAAAGCGCCGTCAGGCTATCCGATGGTCAATCCACTTATCAGCATTAACAACGAGGCAAAGCGACAAATGCTCAAATATGCGCAGGAACTTGGATTAACTGTTGTGCAAAGAGCCAGAATCAGGACACCGCAGGTGGCAATAGATATTGACCCGATTGATAGATTTTTAAAATAAAAGGGGGTATTATGAAATTCATCATGTGGTCTATCTTGTGTGCAGTAGGATTAGCTTATATCCCTTGGCAATGGACATGGGCCAATGCGGCCGGTAAAGTTTCCATGCAAGGTAATTATTCGTGGTTATGGAAACCAGCCATGCCGCCTATTGAATTTAGTATAGGATGGGAAACATCTATTGATGTTACGAGATGGATGATACAGGCAGTTATTATATTAATTATTTGGTTCGGAGTGATTATATCATTGAGAGGTAAAAAATGAAGCAAATACCTATTAAATGTAAAGGCAATAGGAATCTTTCTTATAAAGAGTTAAAAACTTTTCAGGGTAATCTTAAAGAAATGAGCAAATCCAACGCTGAAAAGTTAAAAAAATCCATTTTGAAATATGGTTGGATTGCCCCGATATTTGTCTGGAATAAGGATTATATCCTTGATGGTCACGGCAGATTGCTCATTCTTGGTGAATTATTTAAAATAGGTTATCAAATAGATAATTTGCCTATCGTGGATATAGAGGCTAAAACAAAAAAAGAAGCTGCTGAAATTCTTTTAGCTATCAATTCAAAATATCAGAATATTACGGAAGAAGGTCTTTATCAGTTTGTGAATGAAATGGAATTGGATTTGACGGATATTAAAATTTTTGAATTGCCTGCTATAGATATGGAAAGATTTGAGATGGGATATTTTGCAGACTTAACAAAAAAAGAAGATATAAATATTGAATATAAACCAAAATATGAGGTGGCCATTGAATGTAAAAATGAGTCGGAGCAAAAAAAGGTATATGATATGATGAACAAGAAAGGATATATATGCCGAATTTTAATATTGTAGTTGAATCTCAAATTAAAGAATCTTTTCGGGTTGCAGCTCTTAGGGGATTATTTGATGTTCCATTTTTAAATAAAAACAGGCATGAATGGCAAGTGGATTTGCCGATAGAAGATATAAAATGGAATATCGGTTTAATAGTTGGAGCAAGCGGCAGTGGGAAAACAACTATAGGCAAAAGACTTTTTGGCGAGAAATTTTATCATACAGGATTTAAATGGAGTGCAGATAAATCTATCTTGGATTGTTTTCCTGATAAAATAAAAATAGAAGAAATAACTAATCTTCTTTCTCATGTTGGTTTTTCTTCTCCGCCATCATGGACAAAACCTTTTAATATATTGTCTAATGGGCAAAAATTTAGGGTGGAACTTGCCCGCATACTTGCCGAGGGGAGGGATCTTGTTGTTATTGATGAATTTACATCAACGATAGATAGGACTGCCGCCAAGATAGGAAGCGTCGCCTTATCTAAAACAATTAAACGAAGAAATAAAAAAATTGTATGTCTTTCTTGTCATAAAGATATAGTTAAATGGCTTGAGCCTGATTGGATTTACGATTTAGATTTTAAAAAATTTTTGCGGAGGAAACTTTGGCGACCCAAAATTAAAATACAACTTTTCCGAACAGATTACAAAACGTGGAGCTTGTTTAAAGATAATCACTATTTAACCGCTCAAATAAATATTAGCGCAAGATGTTATATCGCCTTTTGGAATGACAATCCTGTGGCTTTTACATCTTGTATTCCTATGATTACCTTAAAAAAAACATTTAGAGAGCACAGAACGGTTGTCTTGCCTGACTATCAAGGTGTTGGCATAGGAATTAGAGTTTCGGAAGCATTGGGCGAATTATTAGCCGAAGAAGGATATAAATTCAGAAGCACTACATCCCATCCTGTGTTTATAAAAAGCAGATTAAAAAGTTCGAAATGGCGGCTTGTTAAAAATCCTTGCAGAGGTTCAAAAAAAATGTCGTGGAGTAAGAGCGGTCATGATAATAGAAATAGATTAACATGTAGTTTTGAGTTTAAAAGTGAGACAGACAAACTTTTCTAAGTAATCAGGATAGATTGCTTGCAATTGTTTTTTTCTATCATCATCAATTTGAGACATGTCTATAATATTTTTCTTTATTATTATAGCCGTCGCAAAGGGTTTTCTGGGACCGACACTAAGATAAAATTCATCGTGAATTAAAGGGAGACGAGATGAATTTTTGCGAATAGTATCTGTTTTAGCGCCGTTTAAAATTGATTGAACATAACATTTTTTAAACCATAAACTTTTCATAAATTATGAATAAATTATAGGACAAAGAACAGGGGAAAACAAGGAAAATGTCTCTCATATATATCGACAAGAATACAATCATAAAAAATGGCATGGAGATTAAATGGGAACTATAAAAAAATATTCCTATAAACTCTATGCTCAACAAATTCTCTCCGACAAGATACCAGCCTGCAATTATGTTAAACTGGCCTGCCGGAGATTTCTTGATGATTTGAAAAGCGGCGGCAAAAGAGGATTATATTTTGATTCTGCCACCGCCGATAGGGTTATAGACTTTTTCAGCCATTTAAGCCACATCAAAGGCGAATGGGCCGGGCGGCCGATATTGCTTGAACCGTGGGAACAATTTATAATCGCCAATCTTTTTGGCTGGAAAAAAGGAAAAGGAATTAATGCGCCGAGGAGGTTCAGAACAGCATATATATCCGTCGGAAGGAAAAACGGCAAATCATCTCTATTAGCCGGTCTTGGCCTGTATTTTCTCATCGCCGACAAAGAAAGCGGAGCTGAAATATATTCAGCCGCAACTACCAGAGACCAAGCAAAACTGATTTTTGATTTATCAAAAGAGATGGTAAGAAAATCCGACATAAAAAAATATGTAACTGTTTTTAAAAATAATCTTTCCTATGAAAGGAATGTATCAAAGTTTGAACCGTTATCTTCTGATTTTAATAGTCTGGATGGTCTCAATATTCATGCGGCGCTTATTGACGAACTTCATGCGCACAAGACAAGGGATTTATATGATGTCCTTCTCACAGCCACGTCTGCCAGAAGGCAGCCTATGCTTATTTCCATCACAACAGCAGGCTATGATAAACATTCTATCTGCTGGGAGCAGCAGCTGCATACTGAGAAAGTGCTTGAGCAGAGATACGAAGACGATACTCATTTTGGAATTATCTATATGCTTGATAAAGATGATAGTTGGGAAGATGAGAAAAATTATATCAAGGCCAATCCGAATTTGAACATATCAGTCAAACTTGATGATTTACAGACAAAGGCCAAAAATGCTAAAGAGACACCGGCGCAATTAAATGCATTCCTGCGCAAGCACATGAATATATGGACTGAAAGCGTAACTCGCTGGATCAGCTCTGATAAGTGGGATGCCTGTGCCTTTATATTTGATGACAAAGAACTTAATGGCAGATTATGTTATGCCGGGCTTGATTTATCCACTTCCATTGATATATCTGCGCTTGTCTTGGTTTTCCCACCTCAATCGGAAAGTGAGAAATATAAAATTCTCTGCCATTTCTGGATACCGGAAGATAATATGCATGATAGAGTAAGAAAGGATAAAGTGCCTTATGATGTATGGGTAAGACAGGGATATATCAAAGCTACACCCGGCAATGTGATAGATTATTCTTTCATCCTAAAACAGATTGACGATGATGCAAAAAAATATAATATGTCAAAATTAGCATTTGATAGATGGGGTTCTACCAAAATCATGCAGGATTTACAGAATATGGGTTTTGAAGATGAAAAAGTCGGCCATGCACAGCGCCATCTCATAGATTGGGGACAAGGCTTTGCAAGTATGAGCGCGCCGACCAAAGAACTTGAAAAAATGATTTTGGCTAAAGAGCTTGCCCACAATAACAATCCTGTCCTAAATTGGATGATAAGCAATGTTGCATTGAAAACAGACCCTGCTGGAAATATCAAGCCGGATAAATCAGTAAGCACAGATAGAATTGATGGTGTGGTGGCGCTGATAATGGCAATGGGCTGCGCTACAAAATATGCAGAAAATAAATCAATTTATGAAGAAAGGGAAATGGTGGTGTTATGAAAATATAACATAGTCCAGCAAGGCGCGGCACGGTAGGCGCGGCATGGCGAGGCATGGCAGGGCGAGGCAGGGCGAGGCATGGCAGGCGTGGGAAGTAAAAAAACAGTCTAATGGACTTAAAACAGGAGGTTCCAAAATGACAGAATCAGTGAATATCACTATTTCAGCACCGGATATAAGGACAGCAGAATTTAGAATAATAGGAACTGCTCCTTATGTGCAACTTAAATTTTCAGAAAAATCAAAATTGCAAATGATGGAAAAACATCAGAAAGGGCAGCAGGGGAAAAAAGGGATAAAAAAAGAGGTTCGTAATTTTGATAATGATTATAAACAGGCAATGCATATTTCAACAGAGGGATGGCATGGTATTCCAGCTTCAGCTTTCAGAAATGCGATGATTTCAGCCTGCCGTTTGGTTGGCTTCAAGATGACGCAGGCAAAACTTGCCGTATTTGTTGTACCTGATGGCATAGATAAAACAGATGGGACTCCGCTTGTAAAAATCAAGGGAATGCCTGAAAAAGCAATCCATAACGTGAGAAATGCAACTGGTGTCGCTGATTTGCGAGTCAGAGCAATGTGGCGTGTATGGTCAGTTGTGCTTAAGATACAATATGATAATGATTTATTCTCGGCTGTTGATATTACAAACTTACTTGCTCGTGTAGGGATACAGGTTGGGATTGGAGAAGGCAGGCCAGACGGTAAAAATAGCGCAGGTATGGGATGGGGGCTTTTTAGATTGGAAGAAAAAAGTAATATAACTTAATAGGCTTGGCAAGGCAGGCATGGCGTGGTAGGGCATGGCGAGGCGGGGTTCGGCTCGGCCTGGCGTGGCGAGGCCCGGCATGGCAGGCATGGGAACTACATTAAAATTCAAAAGGAGGTTACATGTCATACGAAAAGGAATTAAAAGAACTTGAAATTATAGCAAAAGAAAATGGGGGATTATTGCGTGCGGAGGATGTAGTAGCATTTGCAAAGGATAAAACTACTGCTTTGCATAGTAGATTTGATTGGGATAATAGTGAAGCTGCACATAAATGGCGTCTTGAGCAGGCCCGCAGTTTTATTAGGATTACCATCACTATGTTAGAAGTGGAAGGCAAAAATACATCAATCAAGGCTTTTGTATCGCTGAAAACAGACAGGTATCAAGGAGACGGCGGTTATAGATTTATGGTGCAAATTTTATCCAACGCAAATATGCGTGAGCAAATGTTGCAGGATGCGTTAGATGAATTGAAAACATTTCAGGCAAAATATAGTTTATTAAAAGAGCTTACAGATGTGATGATTGTAATTAATAAAATCACCAGCAGAAAATTTAACACAGTCTCACCAAAAAGCCCTGACCAATCAAAGAGCGGGGAATTACATGGTCTTGGTTAGGAAACAGTATCACAATGCCTCACAGACCCAAAAGATTCTGCAATTATCCCCGTTGCAATGACTTTGCGCTTGCGAATAAGCCATATTGTCTGAAGCATTGCCGAGAAAAACAGAGCAGGTCCCAGAGAGAATCGCAAAAGGATTATACCAGCAACGAGATATACGACCACCGATGGAAAAAGCTGAGAAAACTGGTTTTAAGGAAAAATCCTTTTTGCGTAGAATGTCTGAAATTCGCTTATCATAGACTTGCAAGTGAGGTTGACCACATCATTCCGCACAAAGGAGATAAAACAAACTTCTACAATGAAGATAATTTAAAAAGTTTATGCAAGTCTTGCCATAGTAAGAAAACTATGTTAGAATATCATAATGCCAAAAAATAAAAAAAGATTTAAACAATGTATTTCATGTAATAAAAATTTTTCTTATTTTATAGGTAGAGGAAGAGATAGAAAAACTTGTTCAATAAAATGTAGAAAAAATCATAATAGAGAATTGTTTAAAATTAGATTTAAAAATGCTTCACCATGTTCTAATCCAAATTGTAAAAATAAAGCAAATAGAAAAGAAAAGAATTTATGTGAAACTTGTTATTACAGAGTAAGGCGAACTGGAACTTTTAAAAAGAAAGAACCTACTTATAAATGGAATCATCATGGATATATAAAAACAATATCTTTAAATCATCCAATTGCTGGACTTAAAGGTCATATTTATGAGCATCGTAAAATAGCTTATAAAAAATATAAAAATAAAAAAATAAATAATTGTTATTGGTGTGGAATATCATTGAAAAATTGGTCTGAAATAGTTATAGACCATTTTGATAATAATAAAATAAACAATAAACCAAACAATCTTTTAATATCATGTAATAAATGCAATAGAGCCAAAGGAGCAATAACAGCATTTTTAAAACGACTCAATTTGAAATCTTTGAAATCTTTTATTGATTTTATTTATGAATTTCATCATTCACAAAAAGGCATTATGTAAAAGTTGCCATAGTAAAAAAACGATAAAGGAGACACTTGAAAATCCAAAGGATACCGCTTAAATTTATTGATTTACAAACAATGGTATTGCCCAAAGATGCAACCATCTTATCAGCAGATATTTGGAATGGCGATTTAGTCCTTTATGCAATTGTTGACGAAAACAAAGAAAATACAGAACCATATGAAATATTGATGCTTTTGACCGAACAAACAGATTATATGGAAATTGGCTGGCATTACTGCGGTTCAGTGAATATAAAAGCCGTTACAGCGCATCTTTTTTATAAAGCAACAGCCACAATTTCTTCTTTACCTGTTAAAAAAAGAGGACGGCCGAAGAAATATAAAATCTGTGAGGTTTAACTTAATAAATGCAAATAGCCAATAAGATAATTTCAAACGATACTCCGCCTTATATCATAGCCGAGATAGGCCATAATCACAGCGGCAATCTTCATACCTGTATGGAAATGTTCAGGGTTGCCAAGCAATGCGGAGCTAATGCAGTAAAACTCCAAAAACGAGATAATAAAAATCTGTTTACAAAGACATTTTATAACAAACCTTATGACAATGAAAATTCTTATGGTAAGACATATGGAGAACACAGAGAGACGTTGGAATTTGGATTGACGGAATATACGACATTAAAAGAATACGCTAAAAAAATCGATATAACCTTCTTTGCTACCGCTTTTGATATTTCATCTGCGGATTTTCTTTATAATCTTGATATGCCTGCCTTTAAGATTGCATCTGCCGATCTGCTGAATTATCCGCTCATAAAACATATCAGCCAATATAAAAAACCTATAATACTTTCTACCGGCGGGGCATCGGAATATGATATTAAAAGAACATATAATTATTTAAAAACACTTGATATGGAATTTGCATTGCTTCATTGCATAGCATCTTATCCGAACAAAAGCGAACAATTAAATCTTTCATGTATAAAAAAAATGATTCAGGATATGCCTGATATTTCCATTGGCTATTCCAATCACCATCCGGCAGTATATCCAAATTTCATTGCTTATGCCTTCGGCGCACAGATTATAGAAGTGCACTTTACGCTTAACAGGGCATCCAAGGGAACAGACCATGCCTTTTCGCTTGAACCCAAGGCCCTTGAGACATTATGCTCGGATTTGCAGAGTATTCATCGGGCCATAGGCCACGGAACAAAGGAAATCTTGTTGGAGGAAAAAGCGGCATTGCAGAAAATGGGCAAATCTATATGGCCGGCAAGGACAATTGCAAAAGGCGAAAAATTGACTGAGGAAAATATTGCGCTCAAAACACCTATGTATGGCGGCCTATCACCTGATAAATATATGGACATATTAAACAAGACAGCAATATATAATCTATCAACGCAATTCCCATTACAGGAGAATGATGTAGAATGAGAAGAATAGCAATTATCGGCGGCGATAGCATATCAAGAATTGATATGCCGAAAACCAGGAAGGGATGGGAATTTTGGTCATGTAATAATTTATACAGAGTAAAGCAATTATCTAAATGCAAATTTGACCGATGGTTTGAATTGCATGTTTTTAAAAAACGGTTATTTCAATATACACGTAGAGATATGGTAAGTTATGGCGACGTAACAATTAAAGAATACATGGAACAACTTGCCGCACTTAATATCCCTGTCTATATGCAGGAAAAGTGGGATATTATTCCAAAAAGCGTTAAATTTCCATTTGACAATATTATGAAACAATTTGGTTCTTATTTCGGTTGTTCTTTTGCATGGATGCTCGCCTTTGCATTATATGAACATATCAACGCAAAAAATGAAAAAGACAAAATAAAAACCATTGGCTTATGGGGCGTAGAATTGAAAGGTTTAGAATATTATATTCAACGTCCCTCAATGGAATATTATATCGGTCTCGCAAGAGGCATGGGTATTGAGGTAATTATATCTAAACAAGGCGGTTTATGCGCTGCGCCGTGGATTTACGCTTATAAAGAAGACCATAAAAAAATATTGGAAATATATACAAACTACAATGTTCCTGAGATGAGAGTATTAACCTTGTTGCAACAGGCAAAAGCTATTTCTGAATGAAAGGGAGATTTTTATGACCGAAAAACCACTTGCAATTGTCACAGGCGGAGTAAATGGTAAATTGGGGCCGTTATGGGATATTTTTTTACGGGATGCTGGTTATAGGACTTGGGCGATTGATAAACCTATTTACGATATAAGTAAAGAAGAAGATATAATAGAATCCAGAGATAGATGTTTAGCTATTATGGGCATTCCTTCATTAATTATTAACAATGCGGCTATTGACCCCAAACCATCAAATGGCGGCGGCGATTTTTGGAATTATGATAAAATTATAGATGTGAATTTAAAAGGTGCATTGCATATCTGTAAAGAGTTTATTCCCGAAATGATAAAAAATGGCGGTGGTGTGATTATAAATATCGGTTCAATCATGGGTAATCTTGGCGCGGATTGGAGAAATTATGAAGACGGATTTGAAAAGGCTGTAGGTTATAATGTTTCAAAGTGTGCATTAACACAACTTTCCCGCTCAATATGCACACAATATGGAAGAAATAATATCCGTTCTGTAACTATCTCTTTTGGTCCCTATGATTCAGGCTTGCCAGAAAGATTTAAAGAGAAATTTTTAAGAAATGTCCCGCTTGGCAGATGTATCAGTAATGAATCATTAAAAGCGACACTACTCTATGCTATCACTTGCCCAGAATTATCAGGTCAGCAAATACTTGTTGATGGCGGTTATAGCTCATGGTGAAGCGGGGGAAACCTGCTGCAAAGCAAAAGTGCCTTATGATGCGCCTCTTTTTGTTGGAGGAGGATATACTATTTTATGAAAATCATTGCCATCATACCTGCCCGAAGCGGCAGTAAAAGGCTGCCGGATAAAAACATTCTTGATTTAGGCGGGCATCCTCTGATGGCGCATACCATTATCCCGGCTGTTGCAAGCCAGCTTTTTGCCGATATAATTGTAACGTCCGATTCAGACAAATATCTTGAGATTGCAAAAAAATACGGCGCTATTCCAATAAAAAGACCTATGGAATTATCACAAGGAGATATAACAGGCGTGGAATGGATTGAACATACGTTGATAGAAATGCAAAAACAGGGTAAAGAATATAATGTCTTCTGTATTTTAAGGCCGACAAATCCCTTCAGGACTGCATATACTTTACAAAAGGCTTGTTTTAAATTTGAGAATTTATCCGGCATGAATTATGCAAGAACTGATTTTTCCATGCGGGCCGTAGAAAAGTGCAAGCAGCATCCATGCAAAATGTGGACGCTATACGGCAGTAAAATAATTCCTATTTTTGGCTCGCCGGAGATGAAATTATATACGCAGCCATATCATAAATTATCACCAGTTCTCGTTCAAAACGGCTCATTGGAAATGGGCTTTGTAGAAACCATCTTTGACAGAAAATCCATTACCGAAACCGTAATATATCCTTTTTTTACAGGAGACTATGAGGGTTTTGACATAAATAATGAAGATGATTATTGGACAGCCCAGTTCATTTATGAAAAAATCAAAAAAAAGGAGACAACAAAACTATGGAGCAGGACCCGCAGTTTAAAATAAGTATCAATACCGACATAGAGAAATATAGATGCGAGACACTGCATACAAAAGAGCCTGAGACAATAGAATGGATCAGGTCATTTAAAGACGATGATATATTTTATGACATAGGCGCCAATATAGGGCTTTACAGTCTTTTTTGCTCAACAATCCATCCCGCAATGCAGATATATGCCTTTGAGCCTATGATTTCAAACTTTACAAAACTTGTGCTGAATTGCGATATAAACAAATTCAGGAATCTTGTTTGCATATATGCGGCTATAAGCAATACAACTGAATTAAAAAAATTATATGTGCCGAATAGCGTGGAATTTTTAAAACAGGGACTTATTGCAGGCGCATCCGGTTCTCAATTAGGCAAGCCCGAAGACGAAAAGGGAAATGCTTTTCAACCTTTAACAGAACATATAATTCAGGCATGGAAACTAAGCGATATTATATCGTTTTTCAATTTAAAGAAACCACATCATGTAAAAATAGACACAGACGGACACGAAAAGGAGATTTTGGAAGGCATAACAGATTACAATACAATCCAAAGCATTTTGGCAGAATGGAATAAAAAGAAATTTCCTGAATTGATGGAGTATATGAAACAAAAGGGCTATACTGACGACAACAGATTTCAGAAAATGGAAAATCATTCCCGGATACGACAGACAAATACAGATGTGGAAAATGTGATATTCACGATGAGAGAATCCTAATGGAAGATTTAGATGAATTATTTATCACAATCAAAAAATTGACAAACAAGCGATTTTTCGGCAGAGTGTCGCTTGTTTTTGAGGCGGGCAATTTAGTTCATTCAGAAATTACTCAGAAACTTAAACCACATTCAATCCTGATTACAGAGAAATTTTCAGTCCTAAAAGAAAGCACCTGAAGATTAGAGGCCATTTCCCTATTCAAAATATCTATAGCTCCTATAAAATCTTTTTAATCATTATTATTACGATTATCCTTGACATACCTTGTAATACTTGTTATATTGTAGATAATAAAGCTAATAGCCGACGGGCTTTAAACGCAGGAGAGGCAGAAAATGAGAGTATATGTAACAGAAAATGGCTATGAAATGATGCTGTCCGACACGGATGAGAGAGTAATGACTTCCGCGGAATTAGAGGCAAAATATAGCGACAAAAAGGCGGAGAAAAAATTGAAAAATACAGTATGTCCAAAATGTCATACATACTGCAACGGCGATTGCGATAGTATATAACTTTCCATTGGAGGGTATGAGGTGAAGAATGCTAAAAAAACTTAGAAAAGTAAATATGAAGGTTTGGCATTACGATGATGACGGAAATTATGTTGAGAGTATCCACGCAAGGATTAGCGGCGATGTGAGCGGGCTTAGAGGTAATGTAAGCTGGCTTAGAGGGGATGTGAGCGGGATTAGAGGGAATGTGAATGATTGTGAAATATCACAAAAAGAAAGAGATAAAGGAGTGAATATTGCCGATTTGCTCGCCGAGGCAATAGGGGGGGATGAAAAATGAAAAAATTAGCCGAGGCAGGATGGAAAAGAAAAATGTGGTAATAATAGATAAAAAATGGTTACAAGGGCATAATGCCTGCCCGGAAGGTATTAGATGGGTTATTTCTCATCCTCTTGTTGACGGCCCAACCCTGACCCAAAATCTAATAGATGCAAAAAAGTTGGATTGGGCATACTGGTTGATTGTAAGATTATTATCCAATTACCAGAAAATTCAACTTGCGATTTTTGCCGCCACCTATGTCGGCTCCTATGCCACCTATGTCGACTCCTATGCCGCCACGAGAGAAAAAATAATAAAATATGGAATGTCAATAATAATGGAGTAGGAGGTGAAACTATGATTTGCCTTTTGATAATTTGTCTGGTTGCGGTTTTTTTTGTTATAGGCGCAATAGGATGGTCATATTTATTGCCACGCCGCCCTTTATTTTAGAAAAGAGGATTTAGAGGACTTGGAGGATTTAACATGCGGACTACAATCTATATTCACGAAAATTTATGGAAACAGGCCAAAGTCATGGCTGCAGAAGATGGGAGAACGTTCAGCGGCTTGGTAACGAGGCTGATCGTGGAAAAAATCGGCGCCAGCCTTAACGGCGACAGCCTTGACGAAGCCAGCCTTGTCGGAGCCAGCCTTTGCAGAGACAGCCTTTGCAGAGCCAGCAAGGAAAAAGAGTGTAAAAAACAACCGAGAAAGGAGGTGAAACCATGATGTATCTTTTGTTCGGCAGTTGGATTATAGTTGTATGTCTGATAGTTTTATTCTTTATAGGCGCTTATAAAAAATAAAATCTTGACAATAAAAGCAATTTTTGTTAAAAGAATCTAAAGTAGAGGGAAAACCTCGCTTTTTTTAAAAGAATATTTACTGCTATTGAAAAAATCAGGGCAGTAAAGAGAATCCTGTTTTTTGCAGGAAAATCTTTATTGCCCTTTTTATTTCCTATGGCAGAAAACGACAGAACATACATAGCGAGAGCGCTCAATTTTATCGGATTGCAACGTCGGATGGCTGTATCTAACAGCCCGAATGACCCGCTCTGGGCAAATCTTTTTACATCCGCAAAAACCGCATCCGGCATAACAATATCAACCGACGAAAAAGCAATGCAATGCTCTGCTGTTTATGCCTGCATCCGTGTCCTTGCAGAGGCCGCCGCATCCCTGCCATTATTTATTTATAAACGCAATCCGGACCGCTCAAGAGAAGTGGCTGAAAAGCACTATCTTAATTCCATTCTACATGATAAACCAAATGAATTCCAAACGTCTTATGAATTCCGTGAAACAATGATGGCGCATCTCTGCTTGCGAGGTAATTTCTATGCCTATAAAGAAATGAACGGTGGCGGACAGATAGTGAATCTGATCCCCTTAAATCCGACAAGAATGAAAGTCAGCAGAAACAATCAAACGCTTGAATATGAATATACGGACGACACAGGCTCATCTAATTATTGGACAGCAAAAGAAATATGGCATATCAAGGGTATATCCAGCGATGGTGTTCTTGGTTTCTCGCCTGTTACAATCGCAAGAGAGCAAATCGGACTTGCCCTTAAAATGGAAGAACATGGCGCAAGGGTTTTTTCGAATTATGCAAGGCCCAGCGGGATATTATCTACGCCCGGCAAATTATCTGAAAATGCGGCAGACCGGCTTAAAAAATCATGGTATCAGGCTCAAGGCGGAGATAATGTCCACAAGGTCGCAGTTGTGGAAGAAGGTCTGACATGGACATCAATCGGCTATTCCAATGAAGATTCTCAATTTTTAGAAAGCAGGAATTTCCAGATAGAAGATATTGCCAGAATTTTTAAAGTCCCCTCAATCCTTATCAATCATTCGGATAAGTCCGCCACTTATGCAAGCGTAGAACAGCAAATGCTTTCTTTTGTCATCCATTCGCTCAGGCCGTGGCTTGTCCGCATAGAACAATCCATAAATAAAAATCTTCTTACAGATGCAGAAAAAAAACAGGGATATTTTGCGGAGCATAAATTGGAAGGTTTATTGAGAGGAGATATTCAGGCACGTTATTCTGCCTATGCGATAGGGCGACAGAACGGTTGGCTTTCCGCCAATGAAATAAGGGAATTAGAAAATCTCAATCCGATAGAAGGCGGCAATAAATATGACAATCCTATGGTAACGCCATCTCCGGCGCAGATTGAAGGTAAAAATAATAATGATGATGAAGAAAGAAAAATACAAATCAGAACATTGGAATTAGTTGAAAATATTGTTAATGCGCATAAAGAAAACATAAAAGATATTATGGCAAAAAGAGAATCGCCTTTGCCGGTAAGCATTGCCATTGAAAATCCGCCGATGGATATAAATATCAATCACAAATCCGAACCTGTAAATGTGAATGTGGAGATAAAGCAGAAAAAGACGATCACAAAAAGGACAGGCGAGGCAAGGCGGGATAAAAACGGCAAATTAATATTTGAAGTTAAAGAGGTAGAAACTTAATGGCCAGTAATCTTAAATTATCAAATAATTCCGTCAATACTCAGGCTGATGCCTTCGCAGCCTTATTCAATAGCGGATTCTTACGCATTTATAACGGGACCCAGCCTGCCACAGCAGATACAAATATCACAACACAAACCCTTTTGGCGGAACTTACCTTCAGCAATCCCGCCTTTGGCTCTGCTGTGGCAGGCGTTATAACTGCAAATGCCATTACAAAAGATTCATCGGCAAATGCAACAGGTGTTGCGTCATGGTTTAGGTGCATAAAAGCGGACGGTTCAACAAAATTGTTTGACGGTTCTGTAGGCACGTCCAACAGCGATATAGTTCTTAATAATGTAAATATTATGATAGGTCTTGAAGTTTCCATAGCAGCATTTTCACATACTATACCAAAGAGCGCATAAATGGCCGTTAAACATGTAAAAATAAGCACGATTGCGGATTCCACGGATTTAACATTAGTCCGCCCCACTGATTGGAATTCATCTCATACAATAGAGGCAGGGTCTATTATCAATATAGACATATCAACAGCGGCGGCCGTGGACGAGGCAAAAATAACATTTTCCACTGCATCAGGCCATGTGCATAATGCCGTAAACAGCAAAGCCGTTGATCATGTTGATTTATTAAACAAAGGCAGCAATTCTCACGCAAATATTGACACGCATATATCGGCTGCGACTCCGCATTCAGGCCATGAAAATTCAGCAAATAAAAATATAGCAAACGGCTATCAGGGACTTAACGCCAATGCCAGAACATCGTCAACGAATATATCAATAAAAGCTATAAATGCCACACCCACTTTAGACGCAATCCTTGATGATACGTTTTCAGCAGGATGGATACAGGGCGGTTCGGCATTTGCAAGCGGCACAACTGCTGTTATTGATGCGGGCGAGGGCTTTATCAGGTCAAGTTCAGACAGCGGCGCCCCGATTTATTATATCAACTGGTCAAGCGCATCCACCGCCATACCTGCGGGGCAAACCAGATATGCTATTGTCGCCTATAATGCAGGCGCGCCTATAGTTCAATTTGCCACTTCATTTCCAAGTCAGGTTCAGGCAATTTAGTTTCACTATTAAAGTATAGAAAACGGAAAATAATTCAAAAAAGAAAAGTAATAATCGCAGGCAAGGCAGTATGCGACCAATTACCACAAGAAATATATGCAGAAGGCAGATTAAGTTTAACAGGGTATGCAAATAGCGAACAAGCAAAGCAAAAAATAAATATATCAGGCGAAGCGATGGAATATGGCGATGATGAAATCCTGATGCTTCTTTTAGCCGCCTGATTAAAAAAAGGAGGTGAAAAGCAAATGCCGATGCCAATGCCAAATGACGATGAATCCAAAGAAGATTATATGGATAGATGTATGGCAAATGACGTTATGAACAACGAATATCCTGAAAACAAACAAAGATATGCTGTTTGTTTGTCAAATTGGGAAAAGGCGCCAGAGGAAAAAAGTATGACGAATAACAGAGAAACCAGAACTTTCTCTTTTGTTCTTGATGAAGAACAGAGGGAAAGCAAAAGTCCTGTCATAAAAGGCCATGCCGCCGTATTCAATCAGAGAACACATATCCCATTTTGGGGATTTGACGAGATGGTGGCGCCTAATGCCTTTGCCGATTCAATTCAAAAAGACGATATAAGGGCTTTATTCAATCACGATTTAAATTATGTTCTTGGCCGAAACAGGGCAGGGACGTTAAAACTTTTTGAAGATGTGCGTGGGCTTGCCATAGAAATCAATCCGCCGGACACTCAATTTGCAAGAGATTTGATGGAATTGATTAAAAGAGGCGATGTAAATCAAATGAGTTTTGCTTTTTCGGTGATAAGCGAATCATGGACAAGAGGAGGTGAAGAGGAATCGGATTTGAGGGTATTGCAGCAAGTGAAATTATATGATGTAAGCTGTGTCACTATGCCCGCTTATGAAGGCACAGATTGCGCAGTGCGGTCATATAATCAATGGAAAAAGGTAAATACAACCAATTTTAAAAACAATCTTTTACGGAGGCGATTGAATTTAAAACTGAGAAAAGGAGGATTAAAAAATGGATAAACTTCAGGAATTAAAACAGAAGAAATCCGAAACAGTGGCAAGGATGAGAGCCGTCCTTGATACTGCAGACAAAGAAAAAAGAGACATATCCGAAGCGGAAAGCAAGGAATATGACTCTTTTGAAGCCTCTCTTGATGGATTGGATAAGTCAATAGAAAGAGAGGAAAGGCTTGCCAAAGAAGAAGATGAGTTAAGGAAGGTGACAAAGAAGGCTCCCTCGCCTTCCGGCACATTTCAGGAGGATAAAAAGGATTTTCGCAACTTGGGAGAATTTGTTTATACGCTGGTTGCAAATCCGAGAGATGAGAGGCTGCTTGAATTGAGGGTGCAGCAGATGAAGGATGGCACGCTTGGCGGATATGCAATACCAAGCCAATATCTTTCAACAATATTGTCCGTATCCCCGCAGGAAGCGATTATACGGCCCAGGGCGACAGTAATCCCGGCCGGATCTCCGCCTGATGCTGAATTAACCATACCTGCGCTTGACCAGACAGCGGCAAGGAATATGTGGGGAGGCATTACAATCAACCACGACGGTGAATCTAATCAAATCACAGAGACTACCATGCGGTTGAAAAGGGTTGTTCTGAAACCTAAGAAGCTCACCGGATACATGACAATATCAAATGAATGTCTGGCAAACTGGGATGCGGCATCGGCTCTGATTCAGAATCAGCTTCGTTCAGCGCTTATCGGCGCAGAGGATTATGATTTTCTGAGAGGTGATGGAGTCAATAAGGCTCTTGGCGTTCTCAACAGCCCTGCACGTGTAGATTATACAAGGGCGACTGCCAGCCAGATAGCCTTTGCCGATGTAGCAGGTATGTTTGCCAGGGTAAAATTCGGCGGGTCGCTTGCATGGGTATCATCGCAGACCTGCATACCGCAGTTGGTTACTATCGCCGATGCGTCAAGCTCAAATCTCTGGGTGCAAAGCGCAGGAGAGGGATTGCCGCCTACGCTTATGGGGATACCGGTGTTATTCAATGACAGAAGTCCCGCGCTCGGCTCGGCAGGAGATCTTGCGTTGGTAGATTTAAAATATTACCTCATTAAAGACGGAAGCGGACCAACTCTGGCATTGTCAGAGCATTTCAGATTTCAGAATGATGAGGTAGCATTGAGAATAACCAGAAATGTTGACGGCCAAAGTTGGCTGTCAGAACCGATAGCCCTTGAAGGCTCAACAGCCAATACAGTCAGTCCATTTGTTGTATTGAACTAAAAAAATCTATGAAAGGAGGTAAATAAAAATGGAGAGATTAACACAGAGACATAAAATATTCAACGAAGTCGGTTTAATATCTTCAGCAAGCTCTTTCAGAACGCTTGGCTATTCAATGGAAGATTGTGATGCTATTACTTTTATATGTGGCTATGGCACCGCATCGGCCGCAGCTACAGCTATTGCAGCCAATGTAACTGTCAGGCAGGGCGCCGATATGGGACTTTCAACCTCCACTACAGTCGGAGGCGCCACAGCAACACTCGGACCGACAACCGCCTTGACGGTATCAGGAGTGAAAAGCGCCATAATAACAATGGGAACAGCATCAACACTTACCAATTCCCTTGTGATAAATGGCCTGACATTTACCTATGCCACATTGGCAAGCGCAACAGCGTTGAACTTCGGCTCAACAGAAGGGTCAACCGTAGCGGCAGGCATTGATAATGCCGTAAACAGCCTGTCAAGTATAATCAATGCATCAACAAGGGCGGCATTACAGGGATTAACTGCTACAACAATCTCAACGGCGGCAATAAGAATCGTGGTGAATGATACAGCTTCAACAAGCCTATCAATCACATCTACTGCTGATGCCAACTTTGCGATTGTGCAGGAAAAACAATCGGTCGCAGTGCGGGTGCTTGCATCAGACCTTAACAGCACAAGCAAATATGTTTGTTGCCAGTTAAGTTCCTGCGCAACATCTGTCCCGATTTCAGTGACGGTTATCAAAGAAAATATCAGATATGCGCCGTCATTTGCAATGGTAGCTGATGTAGAATCAACATAGTAAAGCAGAATGGAACATATCTTATACAGGGGATTTTCAAGTCCTCTGAATACCGGTTAATCCCGCTCATCAAAAATGAGCGGGATAGCCATAAAAAATCAGGAGGCGGCAATGTATAATGCAGTAAAAAAGAGTAATAAGGTGGCGATTGTGGGATGCGCAGATTCAAAAAAATTAACGCCTATAGACGACCCGGCATTTGAGATATGGGGTATGAATAACCTGTATCCGCATCTTCCACGGGCCGACAGATGGTTTGAAATCCATGAAATCAAGCATGACGGGACAAATTATTACCGCAGAGGTGAAAGGATATTCAGGGGGCAGGTAGTAAATAATTATCTTCAAAAGATGGGCGAATGGGCGCAGAAACAGAACTGCCCTGTATATATGCAGCAACATTGGGAAATAGCGCCGACTTCAACTCCTTACCCATTACAGCCCATATTACAGAAATTCGGTAATTATTTCACGAATTCAGTGTCTTACATGCTTGCTATGGCAATCATGGAAAAATATGAGGAGATACATGTTTACGGCGTTGATATGGCCGTCGCAGGCAATGATATTTTCAATCCTGAAAAAAACGAATATTCCTATCAGAGGCCCTCTGTAGAATGGCTTCTGGGCTGGTGTATGGGCGCAGGCATTAAAACATATGTGCCGCCGGAAGCTGATTTGCTCAAGACCCGCTTTCTTTATGGTTTTGAACAGCAGAAAGAGGATGCATGGAAAAAGAAATGCAAGATTATTATGACCACAATGAGAGAAAAGAGGGCGAAACTTGAAAATGAAATCAGGTTAAAAGAGTCTCAGATACAGCAATATATCGGAGCAGAAACAGGCATTGTAGAGATAAACCGCATTTGGGGTTAAGATGTGAAAAGATACAATTTTAAAAAAAAGAAACTCAAGAATTTCCTGAAAAAATTATGTGAACAAGATGTAGAAACTGCAATGCTTGATGGAGCAGAGGAGGACAGGGATGCTTACTTTAACGAGCGAATCAACCGTAGAGCCGGTAACCGTAACAGAATTCAGAATATTTCTGAGGATGGAATCAACCGATTCCACGGCAGAAGATATTTTACTGGCTAACTATATAACCGTTGCGAGATTATTGGCGGAAAATATAACAAAAAGGCAGCTTGTCCAGGCAAGCCGTTCTCTTGTTATTGATAATTTTGCCAACACAACGGCTGTGATAGAGCTTCCACGACCTCCTCTGTCCACTGTATCAACGAATATATCCATTACATATGTCAAAGATACAACAATAGGCGATACGACAACAGTTGGTTCAACGGTTTTTACAATAGATCCCGACAGTGAACCGGGGCGCATATATCCGAGTTACGGCAATGAATGGCCTGATGATATAAGAGGCCAACGTAATGCAGTCAGAATCAATTATGTTTGCGGATATACAACCGTAAATATTTGTCCTGTGCCGATTAAAAACTGGATAATGATGCGGGCTGCCGCTATGTATGAATATCGTGAACCGATTATTGCGAATGAGGATATTGAGAATCTATCGTATGAATTCGTTGATGGGATACTTGACCAATACAGGATTGTAACTATCTATGATTAGAATCGGGAAAATGAATAAAAGAATTACTATTTCAAACTTTACACAGGCTGCAAATACCTATGGCGAACCTGTGCGCACATGGGTAGTAGTTGGGACAACAAGATGGGCTGAAGTAGTCCCATTGACAGCGAAAGAATTTATTACTGCAAAACAATTAGCAAGTCAGATAGATATAATATTCAGAACAAGATGGACACCTGTGATTTTGTTAATAAAACCTAAAATGAAAATTACTTATAATAATCAAGATTACAATATCGAATCTGCAATCAATGTGCAAAATAAAAATAGAGTAATAGAGTTTTTGTGCTCTAAAATACCAGTATAGAGGATTTATTATGCAAGGCGCAGAGATAAAAATAAGTTTATTAGGCTTAAAGGAACTTGAAAAGGGCCTTTTGGAATTGCCTAAAAAGCTCAGAAAAGAGGCTGTTTATTCAGCATTAAGGCAGGCGTCAGATATTGTAAAAAAGGATGCGCAAGATAGAATACCTGTTAGAGTAAAGGAATTTGAAAGCACAGAAAAATCAAAATATTATCATCCGCCGGGGACGTTGAAATCCAAGGGCTTGAGTTCATATCCGTCAAAGTTATTCAATAAATATGTAATTGAGTATGTAATTGCAATAAATAAGAAATATGGCTGGTATGGTCTTTGGGTAGAACGAGGACATTTAAGAGTTGCCAAGAAAACACATAAAGGCGAAAGATTTCTTTATAAATCCGAAGTAACAGGCAAGAAAACAGGACGTCCCGGCCGTGTCATAGGCTGGGTTAATGCAAAGCCGTTTTTACGGCCGGCCTTGCAATCAAAGGCAGCAGAGGCGATTGATAAGATGGCCTCTGTAATAAAAGAATGGATAGGCAGGTATAAATTAAATGCCATTAGAAGTTAAATTATATACAGCCCTTACAGGCTCAACACTTGTAACCGCATATACAACAAGGATATATCCTGTAATTGCCCCTCCAGAGGTTACAATGCCTTATATTGTTTATATGCGGATTGCAGGCGGGCAGATTAACACGTTGAGCGGATATGCAACCTGTGAAAATCCTCTTATCCAGATTGATATTATATCAACCGCATATTCGCAGGTTAAAACTATTTCCGACAATATTCATTCGGTTTTGAACACAACAACCACATTCAGGGCTATATTGCAGAATGATACGGATATTTTTGAGGAAGAAACAGAATCATACAGAATCAGCATGGATTTCAAATGTCTCAACAAAGAATAAATGTACCTGCCTGAAAGTTAGTAGCTGGCCGTGGTCGCCTCCGGATAGTGAAGGCCGTAGGGCAGGAATATTCAAAGAAAGGAGGATAAATATATGGCTATAGAGAGTCAGGGAACTTTAGTATTTTGGTCAACAACAACGTCAATGTCAACAGCTCAGACAGTAAGTGAAGTAATATCGGTTGGTGGGCCGAATATTTCAGCCGGTAAAATAGATGTTACTCATTTGGCCAGCACTGCAAAGGAAAATATTATAGGCCTCAGAGATAGCGGAGATGTCACTTTGGATATGATATACAATTCAACAGATGCAGGCCAGCTTGCATTAAGAAATGATTTGGCGACACGAAGTAAAAGGAGATTGGCGATAAAATTAGTAGATGCCACAACAACCCTTTGGCACGTCGAAGGCTTTTGCACTAACTGGTCGGTATCAGGCAGTGTTGATAATACATTGAAATTATCCGCCACTATAGGACTTACGGGGCCGATAACATGGACAACTAATTAATCCTCTGTCTAAGGCAGAGGAATAGCGAAGGAGGTGATGAGGTATGCCTATTGAATCACAAGGCGTGCAAATAAGGCGGCAGTCAACGGCTGCAGGCTCTACAGCGCAGACCATAGCGGCTACTATTGCCTTTAGTGCAGCTGCTACATCCATTACAAGAAGCGATTTAGGTTCTTTTGTAACAGATGGATTTACATCATCAATGCGTGTTGAAAACAACTCAACCGCAAATTCAACAAGAATTCATACCATCGCAAGCGTAGCGGCGACAGTGATGACTATTTATGAGGCTATTGTGACACAATCCACAGGAATATCCATTACAATCACAGGCCATGCGATGGAGGCGATCGGCACGGTAACAAGCTGGGGCGGGCCGAATATTTCCTGTTCAAAAATAGATATTACCAGTTTGGCTTCAACCAGCAAGGAATTCATCCCTTCAATCAGGGATAGCGGCGACGTGACGGTTGAGGTTGTGTTTGACAGCAATGCCACAGCCCTGCATAGCGCAATAAGAAGTGATTTGGAGACAAGGACTAAAAGGGTTTACGATGTGAGATTAACAGACCAATCCACCAACTCTACATCGCAGCCGACAGCGTTTTATTTTGACGGCTATATAACTTCTTTTGGTTTATCAGGCTCAGTGGATAATATAATCAAGGGTTCAGTGACCATAGCAATATCAAGCGCAGTTAAGACAATAAATAAAATCACATGAGGAGGCGACAATAAAATGAATATGCTCACAAAGGCTCAGATATTAGAGGTAAACGATATTGATATTGAGATACTATCAGTACCGGAATGGAAAGGGGATGTTAAAGTCAAAATGATGAGCGGTTCAGAAAGGGATTTATTTGAATCGTCTATTTTTGAGCAGAAGGGAAAAGACCTGCAAAGGAACATGAGTAATCTCAGGGCAAAGTTAATATCAAAATGCCTTATCGGAGAGGATGGAAACAGGTTATTTTCCGATAAAGAGATAGACCTTCTCGGCAGAAAATCAGCAAAGGCGCTTGATAGAATATATGAAGTATGCGTCCGATTGAATGGCATAGGCGCCAAAGAGATTGAGGAACTAACAAAAAACTCCGAGAGCGAGGCGATAGACGTTTCATCTATCACCTCGCCAGAGAACTCGGAAAAACAGTAAAAGAACTTTTGATGTCATTGGACAGCAGGGAACTTTCAGAATGGATGGCATATTTTACCATAGAGAAAGAGGAAATAGAAAAAATGAAGAAAGATGGAAATAAGCCGCCGCTTGAAAGTCAGATAAAATTCGGCATGACCGGATATAAAAAGAAAATGATGAGGAAGTGATATGGCAATAGCAGGGACATTACTTGTTACAATGGGCATGGATATTGCCAAACTTAAGATTGATGCAGATAAGGCAGTGCAGGTGCTTAATAACGTGGACAAGAACGTTATAAAAATGCACAAGTCTTTTGAAAACCTTACCAATGTCTATTCTTATGCAAATACTGCCCTCAGGAAAATGCAAAATATAATTTCAGGCATGGCATTTGGAGTAGTTATCGGCGCAGTATCCGCAATAGTCCAGTCTGTTGTGCAATATTACAGAGAACTTAAGCCGACGGACGAAATGGTAAATAAATTATCCGACTCAATTGATAAACAAAGACAGGCGTGGAATCTGATTGAAGAACCTATCAATAAAGTAACTCAATCAACTATCAATCTTCACAATGTCCAGCTTGAGAGGTGGAAATTTTTAACACAACATGAAGGCCCTGAATTAAGGAAAACTATAGAACAAGTGAAAGAAACTATTGCAGAAAACGAACAATGGATAAATAGTCTTAAAAAAATCACTTCTGCCTATTTTGACGTAGGAAATTCGCTTAAAAAGGCAACCGGTGACTTGTTAAAAAACAAAGAAATACTTGCAGATGCGACAGTGCAATTAGAAATATGGGAAAAAAAGCAGAAAGTTAATACCCTTACCCTTGATGAAGTTACTGCCGCAAGGAAAGGTGAAAATAATGCGCTTGCAGACAGGACGGCTCTGATGCTTGAAGCTATCCGACAAACTGAAGAAATGAATAATCAGCAGAATGCGGCGGCAGCATTGCAATTAAAAAATAATATGATAATGCAAGAAAGCATACAACTTGAAAGGGAAGCCAGAAATGTAAATTATGAACTTGCCGAATCTGTTGCAATAAAAACACAAGAAGAAATAAATAATTTAGAGGCAAGAAAAGAGGCTTTCTTGTTTGCTACAAATCAACAAATCCTTGCGGCTTCTTCTCCTCAAATGGCGACAATAGTCGGCGCAATGGAAAAAATAAAGGCATTGGAGGATTTTCACCGAGCGGAGTTGAATTTATTACAGCAAAAAAATGAAGCAGAACTGGCAATGCTGCAATACCATGCAAATGCCGTTAATGAAATAGATGCGGCAAGAGCCCGTCAGTCAATGGCGTGGAAAGATATGGATACTAAACAATCCATTGAAATGGATAAAATGAAGTGGCAAGTCGGTATGCAAATGTTGGGCAATCTTTTTTCACAGACCGGCCGGATGATGATGTCTGAAGGCGAGAAAAACTTTGAAATGGGCAAAAAGTTTGCCATTGCCGGCGCTATTATAAGTACCGCGGCCGCAGTTATGTCTGCTATGCATGCAACGGGGGTATATTGGGTTGATATAGCATTAGCCGCCGCCACAGCCGCAATGGGGGCGGTTCAAATAGGAATTATACAAAGGCAGCAGTATCTCGGCGGCGGTTCTTATAGCGCTGCCTCTATTCCGAGCGGCGCTACTGCCTCTGCCAGTTCTGCTTCATATAGCGATTATGGTGGATATGGCGCAGAAACCGAAACTATGCCGACGCAGAATATAACTATCAACGTCTATAATCCCCTTGACGGCAAAGTAAGCGATGAACTTGCCGATGCTATTATACAGGCAATCAATGATGCACCTAATAGGAATGTAACCATTAACGCACAGGCGGTATATTAAATGCAGGGAGCAGTCTTAAAATTCTACTGGGATAATATATTAGATGATGCAGGTTCAACCTTTTCTGTAACATCTACATCTACTGGAGATTTCTCTTTATCTTATATTTCAAACTGGCTTGAAGTAAACCGATGGAAGGCAAGCTCGTCTGCAACACAGAATTTCTTATATGAAGGCGCGACGACAAAACAGGCTGATTATTTTGTTATCGGGGGACATAATCTCAATACGGCAGGCGCCACCATAACGTTACAATATTCGTCCGCCACTGCCTTTGCAGGCGAACAATCAACGGCATTTTCAGAAGCCCCTGCAAATGACAGGCTGTTTCTGAAAGAATTTACAAATCCAGGCGCCGGGATCAAGGCATGGAAATGCATTGTATCGGGCCAGACAACGGCAGTTGCAATTTCAATCATGTCTCTCGGCACACGGACCGAGCTTGATTATATTACGCCGTCTTTTGACCCTTATAGACAGGAAATCAAGGCTAAAACAAATATAAGCTATGGCGGATATGTGGCAGGAATACATATGCAATATACAGAAAGGCAGATTGATATTCTATTAGCAAATAAAACAACCTCAATTTACAATAAAGTAAAGACATGGTGGGAAACTCATCAACTGCGAAATTTTGTAATGGCATGGGATATTACCAATGCGTCAACAGATATATGGCTTGTGCAGGCAGATGAAACTTTCAGCAATCCTATAACGGCTGATCAGTATAGAAATATCAATATAAGACTTATAGGCAGGAAAGAATAATGGCCATAACATTAACCAATACATTTTTAGCAGAATTGAAAAAAGCGCAAAACACGCCGAATTGCGTGCTTGAGCTAATATTGGACAATCAAACGCTTTACTGGGGTTATCATAATGTCTTTAATAAAGTTGAAGTCCAGCCTATCCTTAAAAACATATCTTCCTTGCAGAATAAAATAGACCCTGAAAAGGGATATACTACGAGAGGCCAGATTACTTTTACCATTACCGGCAGGGATAATTTCAAAAATCTTATCAAAAATAATTATCTTAAAAATAGGCGGGTAAATAGAAAAGAGGGATTTGTAAGGGAGCCTACACAAGCAAGCCTTTACGGTTCAGGCATATATGGCGCAGGTTTTTATGGCGGCGATGCATTTCCATATGATTCATATATTACGACCTTCACAGGCAAAATTACAGATTGGCAAAGAAAAGGCGACGAGCTAACCATTACAGTTGCCGATGAGTTAGCAGTTGACTCCTCAAAGAATCTTCCTGTTGAAAATGATACCAAAACACAATATCTGGATTTTAGAAATACCCATCCTGTAGATATAATGACTACACTTTTAACTTCAACCGCAGCCTTGAATATATCAACAAGTTATATAAATTCAACCGCCTTTACAACCGAAAGGAATTTATGGCTGCAAAGTTGGGTATTTGACAGAGTCATAACAGAACCGGAACCGGCCAATCAATATCTTAATGAATTGCAGCTGGAGACAAACAGCTTTATTATCCATGAAGGAGATAAAATAAGTTTTAAGGTATTTGCGCCTGCCGTTCCAACTCAAATTATAGAAAAATATAATGATAATGACCATCTCTTGATTGATTCTTTATCCGTCAATTCGGGCTATAAGGATAATTTTTACAATAGGGTATGTATTTATTATGATTACGACGAATCTAACGACGATAATGACATAAATTATGAAAGCCTGCACATTGCAACTGATGCGGCATCGCAAAGCACTTCACAGTGGAGTGAAATCAAAACCAAGACAATCAAAAGCAAATGGTTCAGAAGCAGAACATATACGCAGCCCGCAAACATAACAGGCTGTAAGATTTATCATTGCAGTTATAATAATGTTATTATAGCAGGCTCAACATTAGCGCAGGCAGGGACCCTTACTTATACCTTCAATTCTACGGCTGATATGACCCTGTCATGGAAGCCGCCTTCATCATCAGCCGCAGGCACGGCTGTCAGCATTACTAAAAATGGCAAATTCCAGCTTTTTGGCATTGACACGACAAAGAGCATAAAGGTCCTCATAACGTCTTCAAGCCTCCCCATTACAAGTCAATCGGACAATATCTCTGTTACAAATCTTAATTCCAATACCCTTGTCGGCCAGTTAGCGCAGAAAGTCCTGAACAGATACAGAAATCCTATTAGTGAGGTAAAATTTGCGCTTGACATAAATAATATTGCATGGGATGCGCAGATTGTCAAACCGACAGATTTAAAGGATCTAACAACAGACGAATCTTTTGAATTTGGGAACTCATCCTGGCTGGAAGAAAGATTAATGATTACAAGCATAAAGCCTGATTTTGAAAAACATAGAATAGAAGTTGAAGCTATTGAAACAAAACTATATAAAAGATACGGCTTTATAACCCCTGTAGGCTATCCTGATTATCCCACTGCGACACCATCGCAAAGAGAATATGCCTTTATAGGCAATTCAAGCAATCAAGTGGGAAGCAGCGCTGAGGACGGATATTATATATATTAATGCAGAGTAGAGAATATAGAATAGAGAGGAGGAGACTTTAATGGTATTTACTTCATCGTGGTCAACAATAAGCTCGGCCCAAACAGATGCAGATAGTCCATTAGACGTTGTTCTAATGGAAGGCATGAGGCAGAATGAATTGCATCTTTATGAGTGGCTTGGGCAAGGCTATACACCTTCAACCGCGCACAATCATAACGGGGTAAACAGCGCTAATGTGATTTTGGGGATAAATGCGGTCAACAGCAGCGCAATAGTGGCCAATTCAGTGACAAGCACAAAACTTGGAAGCACGTCTGTTGAGTTGAGCCATTTGAAATTTACGCAAGGAAGCTGGTCATCAGGTTCAGCATATAGCACTTCGGATATAGTAACTGTTGCTATTGAGCGATATTCCCACAATTTTATATTGAGGATGAGTGACCCAGGTGCAGGCGGAGGATATATTAACCAGACAATGTTTACAAGCGGAACTGTTGCGGATGATTTCGATAGTGGTAATAGAATGGTGGCGGTTTTAAATATAAAGAAATCGGATGCCGTTGGAGTTGCTTATTTTTATTGGGATTATCATTCATCTTAATCTGTCATAAACGGAAGAAGGAGGCAAATATGTATATAGAAGTAACGCATGATGCAGATGGTAATATTGGCAGTTGTTATTGCGCGGATAGTCTGCCTAATCAAACTGGCGAGCCGTTATTTACGGTTAAAAATATGCCTGTCGATAAAGAACAAGTGCGGATAATTATAGATACTCTAACCGCAATGGAGATTGACCAGAATGCAGGGCAAAAGGCAGTTATCAATGCGGCAGGCAGCCCAGAAATAATTACTATAGATAGAACTGATTATATCAGGCAAAATTTTAAAGTCGATATGACACAGGAAATCCCAAAACCTATGGATTTGAAAATATCAGATAAGTTGAAATTAAGAAAATTGATAAGGAGATGAACTATGGCGACTTTACCTACAGTTGGCGGCAGTAACAATACTTGGGGGCCGGAGTTAGATGCTTATTTACAGGTTGAACACAACACCGATGGCACACAGAAGCAAGCTTCTTTCTCCGTCCATAAAAATGGAGTTGACCAGACAGGGCTTGTAACATCAACATGGACAAAATTAACATGGCCAACTGAAGAGTGGGATTCAAATAATAATTTTGCAACTGATAAATTTACGCCTACAATAGCAGGACGGTATTGTTTTACAGCAGCGGTAACTGTTGGAGTGCCAGCAGATCAAACCATATTGAGAATAGCTCTATATAAAAATGGGGGTAGGGTAAAAGAGACAACGGCAACAACTGGGGGAACTACATCGGGGCAGGGTGTCGATGGCACATGGATTGCTGACGCAAACGGCACGACAGATCTCTTTGAGATTTATTTATGGCACAATAAAGGTTCAAACATTGACATTCAAGGGGATTCAATGAGTACATTCTTTCAAGGATATAAGATAAACTAAGAAGAACCAGACCCGCCGTCTTGGTATCTGCCTACTCAACCGCAGTGGCGGAGAGAACTATGGATTATCATTAAGAAAAGCGAGGAATTGATATGCCTGAAAAATTTCTACAATATATACCGTTTCTGATGCTTAACTTTGATGGAAAAATCAAGATCAATACAACCCGGATTATGGAAGCTGTCATCTATGCTGTAATCGGGGGGCTTAT
>ERZ1292632.1033-Hain-H43-01um-R2-1033-length-29174-cov-7_pt1 | contig 29174 bp, 25 predicted proteins | sample MGYA00564407_ERZ1292632 | MGnify/ENA primary metagenome ERZ1292632 (study PRJEB36523, sample SAMEA6512637) | groundwater metagenome | collected 2019-01-08 | study: AquaDiva: Metagenomics assemblies of 32 groundwater samples | reverse complement strand
CGGGCGTACATTTTTGGGTTAGGTAATTAGTGGAGAGAATCTATCTTTATCTTGCCTTTTGTGATTAGTCGTTTGCAGTCGGTGCAGACTTTTATTTTTTTTCCGCCAGTTTTAATTATATGAAGATTTGCCTTCTGCATATAAGGAGCTGATGGGTTATATTTACTCATCACTTTTCGTCTGTGAACCGCTTTATTGTATGATTTGTTGCAAAAATGACATATTCTCATTGTAGAGATATTATAACATACAAGCTCGGTGTTTCAAAGTTTAAAGGTTTCAAAGTTTAAAAAAGTAAAAATGTGGATAAAGATTTGTAATTTTATTTTATAATGAAGTTAATGAGAATAGCGATTAACGGGTTTGGGCGAATAGGTAGAATATTTTTTAGGCAATGTTTTGGGCGCGAGGGATTAGAAATTGTCGCGATTAATGATTTGAGCAATATTGAAAATTTGGCGTATTTATTGAAATACGATTCAGTGTACGGACGATGGGATAAAGATGTTAGTATCGGGGCATCGGATGCCCAAAAATTAATCATTGACGATAAAGAGATTTTAGTGTTTTCCGAAAAAGACCCTGAAAAATTGCCGTGGAAAGATTTGAATATTAATGTTGTTGTTGAAGCAACCGGATTTTTTACTGATTCAGAAAAAGCAAGCGCTCACATTAGAGCTGGAGCAAAAAAAGTTTTAATAACAGCGCCGACAAAAGATGACACTTTAGTTTTTACACCGGGATTTGAGTTGAAAGAATCTGCAATCGTGTCAAATGCGAGTTGTACAACAAACGCTGTCAATCCTATTTTAGCGATTATGCTCAAAACAGTCGGAGTCAAAAAGGCAATCTTAAATACAATACACGCGTATACTGCGACACAATCAATTGTTGACGGAATTTCTTCCGCCCATGGCGGATTCGCCTCGGGCGGAAAATCAGATGATTTTAGAAAAGGCAGAGCCGGAGCGCAAAATATTATTCCTTCAACAACGGGCGCGGCGGAATCAACTGCAAAAGTCATTCCAGAAATTAGCGGAAAATTTGACGGAGTTTCATTAAGAGTTCCTGTGATTTCGGGTTCAATTGCGGATATAACTTTTGTGAGCGAAAAACCCACAACAGCAGAAGAAATAAATAATATTTTTAGAGAGGCGGAAAAAGAACCTCGGTGGCAGGGAATTTTAAAAGTTGTTGACGAGCAAATTGTTTCAAGCGATATTTTGGGCGAACCATTTGGGGCAATTGTTGATTTAACCCTTACAAGAGTTGTTGATGGAGATTTGGTCAAAGTTTTTTCTTGGTATGATAATGAATGGGGGTATGCGGCGATGTTGATAAAACATTTGGAAAGCATAAAAATATAAGCACGATTTCAAAGTATAAAAGTATAAAAGTATAAAAGTATCAAAGTATCAAAGTATAAGATTACCAAAAACTCAAAACACTCACAACCGCCATTATTATTAGCGTAATTATTCCTATTGAGTTTTCCCAAAAATTATTTTTGTAGTCCCCCATAATTTTTTTGTTGTTAGAAATCATAAGGATTAAAAATATTAAGAAAGGACTTAAAATTGTGAACATAACTCCTGTATAAAAAAGAAGGTCAATTGTTCTAATCGGCATAAAACTCAAAATCAATCCAAGAAAAACTGAAGATGAAATCGCAAGATAAAATAATTTCGCGTCCTTAACTTTTTTATTTAAACAAGCTGAAAATCCAAAAACCTCAGACAAAATATAAGCCGCTCCGCCCGATAAAACAGGAATAGCCAAAAGCCCTGTGCCTATTATAGCCAATGCAAAAAGAAAATACGACAGATCTCCAGCAATAGGTCTTAACGCTCCAGCTATTTCTTTTATTGATAATGTGTCAAGCCCATTTTTTGTAAACACTCCTGAACCGCTGTATAAAACATTCGCGCTTGCCAAAATAATAAAAAACATAACTAAATTTGAAAAAAACATCCCCCAAATAGTATCAGCGCGCATTTTTTTTATTTCTCTGCGAACTTTTTTTGGTTTTAATTCGGGGCGATTTTCAATTTCTTCAATTTCTTCGTTGCCTTGCCAGAAAAAAAGATATGGAGAAATTGTTGTTCCTAAAATTGCGGCAAGCATCAAAAATGTTTCTTTTGTAAATGAAATTTTTGGCAAAAAAGTAAAATGTAAAACATCTACCCAGTTTGTTTTTACCATTAACGCTGAAGCAATATACGCAAACAAAGAAAATGTAAATATTTTCATAATATTAGCAAATTTACTATAAGACAAAAATGTTATTATGATGATAACAAACAAAGCGGTAATTATTTGCCAAAATTCAGGCGGAATATTTGTTATGAGATTTAATGAATCGGCAATCGCGCGCAAGTCAGCCGCAACATTAAAAGTATTCGCAAAAAACATTAAAAACGCAACTGAATATGCGATATAGGGATGAACGATTGTTTTTATTATTCCAGCCAATCCTTTTCTTGTAGTAAGAGCGATTTTTCCGCAAAGTTCTTGAATTCCAATCATAAGTGGCAGAGTTATAATTGGAGTCCATAAAAAGTTATACCAACTTTTTGCGCCTGTGATTGAATAGATAACAATTCCAGACGGGTCGTCATCGGACGCTCCTGTAATAAATCCCGGTCCAATTTTTCGCCAGATTTTTTTAGCGAAATTTTCTTTTTTGCTCATTAAAAAATTGTATTTTCAGAGGGAATATCATAATCGCGCGCCCGACAGGACTCGAACCTATAACCTCTTCCTTAGAAGGGAATTGCTCTTCCATTGAGCTACGGGCGCAAAAATTCCATATATTTTATTATAGCAAATGTTTTGATTATATATGTTTTTTTAGGTTGAGTGGGTATTGGATAATGCCGAAAGAGTCAAAAAAATCATTTTTTGACGACAAAAATAATAAATTATTTTTGTCATTTGCCTTTTGGCGCTGAAAACAACTTGTCGTTTTCAGCATTCTGTTATACTTTACAAAGTTCTACGCAAACATGGAGGCAATGAAGATGCAATCGTCAATTATTTGGTTTTCAAGAATGCCGCATACTTGTCCAATAGAGGGCTGTCACTTGGTTCTTAAATGGACAACGAGTATCAAAAAATGCGGAGCATTAGAAAGTAGGTGTAAGTGCGGAGCGCGGATTCAGGAAACTGGAACAGACGGCTTTATCCTTACTAATATTCCGAGAGGAAAAAAGGTTAACGGGTCGCAGTCTTGTAAAAACTTGCATCGTAGCTATTATGAAAAAGTGTCGCCCGTGCATTCTGGTGCAAGCAGGGCATGGATTCGCGGTCCAAATTCACCTAATAAACACGCAAAATAGCCCTTGTATGAGAATATACACTCATTCAGGGCTTTTTCTTTTGGTTCTACATTTTCGAAATATGGACTTGATTTATTATGATTTTTGGGTATAATATTACGAGGGTTTAAAAGTATAAGAGTATAAAGGTTTAAGGGTTTTAAAAAACCATAAAAGAAGTTTGCCGAATATGAGTGTAAGCTTTTTTTGAAAGTCGTAATGAAATTACAACCGACAAACGACTACATTTTAATAGAGCCGTCGAAAGAAAAAGAAATTACAAAAGGCGGTATATTAATTCCTGAAACTGCGAGAGAAGAAAAATCAATGCGAGGAAAAGTTATTTCTGTTGGACCGGGAAAATTAAATGAAAAAGGAGAAAGAGTTGCTGTATCGGTTAAAGAAGGTCAAAATGTTGTTTTTAAAAAATATTCGCCGGATGAAGTGAAGATTGATGATAAAGAATATTATTTTATTCGCGAAGAAGATATATTGGCAATTATAGGATAAAATTTTTAAGATAAATCATTAACTCTACTCCGAAATTGTGGGTAGGGGGTTAAAAATTAAAAAATGGCTAAGCAGATACTTTTTGAAGAAAAGGCAAGGCAAAAGCTTTTGCAAGGTATAAACAAATTGGCAAACACCGTGAAAATTACTTTGGGTCCAAAAGGAAGGGCTGTTGTTTTGGATAAAGGATATGGCTCTCCAACAATAACCAGAGACGGTGTTACTATTGCAAAAGAAATAGAACTTGAAGACAGAGTTGAAAATTTGGGCGCTGAATTAGTTAAAGAGGTCGCTTCAAAGACAAACGATGTTGCCGGAGACGGAACAACAACAGCAACTCTTTTAGCGCAAGTTTTAGTAAATGAAGGGTTAAAAAATGTTGCGGCTGGAGTTGACCCAATTGAAATGCAAAAGGGGATGGAAAAAGCCGTAAATATTGTTTTAGATTCAATAAAAGATATTTCAAAACCAGTTGCCGGAGAAGACATCGCGCATGTTGCGACAATTTCAGCAAGAGACGCTGATGTTGGGAATCTTATCGCGAATGTTATTCAAAGAGTTACAAAAGACGGAGTTATAACCGTAGAAGAAGGGCAGACTGTTGGATTGAATTATGAAATTGTTGAAGGAATGCAATTTGACAGAGGGTATATTTCTCCGTATATGGTTACAAACACAGAAAAAATGGAAGCAGTTCTAGACGATCCGTTAATTTTAATAACAGATAAAAAAATTAGTTCCATTCACGATTTAGTTCCTTTGCTTGAAAAAATTGTTCAATCTGGCAAAAGACCAATTTTGATAATTGCTGACGATGTTGATGGCGAAGCGTTGGCGACTCTTGTTGTAAATAAATTAAAAGGAACATTAATTGCAATTGGAGTAAAGGCGCCGGGATTTGGCGACAGAAGAAAAGAACTTTTGCAAGATATTGCAATTTTGACTGGCGGTCAATTGATTTCAGAAGAATTAGGAATAAAAATTGAAACAGCCGATGTTCATCAGTTAGGTCAAGCAAGCAAAGTTATTCTCACAAAAGACACAACAACAATTGTTGGTGGAAAAGGAGTAAAGGAAGATATTGAAAAAAGAATTTCTCAAATAAGAATTCAAATTGAAAATTCAACTTCTGATTATGATAAAGAAAAATTACAAGAAAGGTTAGCAAAATTGACAGGAGGCGTTGCTGTTATAAAAGTTGGCGCTCCAACCGAGGTTGAACAAAAAGAAAAACAGCATAGAATTGAAGATGCAGTTGCGGCGACAAAAGCGGCCGTTGAAGAGGGAATTGTTCCGGGCGGAGGAGTTGCTTTGATTAGGTCTTTAAATGGCTTAGATGAATTGATTGAATCACTTTCAAAGCAAAGCATTCCGCAATACATCGGCGCGTCCATTGTAAGAAAAGCAGTTGAATCTCCATTAAGGCAGATTGCTGAAAACGCAGGGGTTGACGCTTCTGTTATTGTTGAAAAAGTAAAAAATGAAACAGGCGATTTTGGGTTTAATGCCGCGACACTTGAATATGAAAATTTGTTCAAAGTTGGAATTATTGACCCTACAAAAGTTACACGAACAGCTTTACAAAATGCGGCATCTATGGTTAGCATTTTGTTAATCACGCAGGCTGTTGTGAGCGAAATTCCGGAGAAGAATAAAGATATGAAAGGCGGATATTCTGGTGGAGGAATGGGAATGGATGAGGGGTATTAATCGTGAATAGCGTCGTTGTTAGCTTAAAATCAAAATCACGAAATTTCATTGATGAGTTGATATAAAATAAAAATTTCGTGGTTGAAAAATAAAATATTTTATTTTTCAGCATGCAAATCTTAAAATTTAAAATAAATGGCGGAGGCGATGTTTTTCGAAATAAAGTATGATATAATATTTTCATAATGGCGCGAGTTAAAAGAGGAAAAGTTAAAACACAGAAAAGAACTAGGCTTTTGAAGTTGGCGAAAGGTTTTAAATTTGGCGGAAAAAGTAAAGAAAGAGCAGCAAAGGAAAGACTGCTTCACGCTTTTGTTCATTCTTATCAAGGAAGAAAACAGAAAAAAAGAGATTATAGAAGATTGTGGCAAGTTAGACTTGGAGCTTTTTTGAGGGAGCGAGATATGAAATATAACGAATTTATAAATCAACTTAGTAAAAAAAATATTATTTTAAATAGAAAAGTGATGTCAGAATTGGCAAATGAAGAGCCAGAAGTGCTTGAGGGTATATTAAAAGAAATTCAAAAATAATTTTTTTAATTAGAGCTCAAGTTTAAGTGTTTTAAGGTATAAGAGTTTAAATTCTCAAATTTATTATGTTAGCAGGCGCCCATATAATATTCGGCAATGCGGTTGCATTAAACTTAACTCAAAATCCAGAATTTGCTTTTTTGATTGGACTAATTTCTCATCATATCGCCGATTTTTTACCGCATTTAGACAGAAATATTTTTGAAGCTTTTGATAAAACTAATAGGGCTGAGGAAGGAGATAATAAATACAAAAGTCCAAAAGAATGGTCAGGTGGAGTATGGTCAATAGTTATCATTGAATTTGTTTTGGGATTTGGTTTGTTTTTACTTTTAGCTCAAAAAATAATTATTAAAGAGCCTTGGGTGATTTTATTTGCAACAGTTGGAGCGCTTTTTTCAGATATTGTTTGTTTTTTTATCCCAAGAAATATATTATTAAAATTTAAATTTACTCGGGCGTTTTTAAGTTTTCATAAAAAATTTCATTGTCATCTTAAACGCGGTTCGGTAAAAAATTTATTATTATTTGGAGTTATTGAAGGAGTAATTATTTACGCGAGTATTATTGCGCTGATGAGTTTATAAAATTTTTTTCAGAAACATTCGTAAGTGAATGCTTCTGGTATTAAAGTCAGGTTGGTTCCTATTTCGTATAAAGTGTCAACAATACCATTGTCTGTTGATTCTTTATCATTTTTTCCACCATAGCTATAAGTTTTACTTTCTAAATTTGTTCTAAGTTCAAAAACTCTTTCAGTTGTGTTTGGAGCGTATCCTTTGAAAGCGTAGGAATAATAATATCCTTGCGCGTAAGAATTTATCGGGTCAATTGGAAGTTCAGAAATTACTCGCAATGGTAATTCCTGAAAATTTATCGGAAGCCATCCATATCCATCTGTTTTTAATAATTTAGTTGAATCAGATTGACTAAAACCCCACTCTTGTTGATTTTGTGGATTACATTGTGTGGGGTACGGAGGGATAGTTATTTGTTCTGTTGGAATTGATATAAAAAGATATGGATACATATCTACGCCAGCGCCTCCTACTCCCGGAAATTTTGGTCCATCTAAATCAGTCGTAGTACTATTTTCAATATAGGTTGCAATCGCAAGTTTTAACGCGCTTAAATCAGATATTCTTTTATTGTCTCTTGAAATTTTAAACATTTCAACCGGATCCCCAACCGCAACAAAAATTCCTAAAATAATAATTGCTACTCCAAGCGTTACAATAATTTCTATAAATGTAAATCCAGAGGAATGATTTTTTGTTAACTTATTAACCATTGTATTATTTTAAGTGATTCTATGTTATAATTATATTACAATGGTCAAATCAAATAATAATCTTCTGCAAAATAAAACGCCAAAAACGACGCATAATTTTTGGTGTCAAAAAATTGAAAAAGTTTTTCAATTTTTTGGCGTTTTAGTATCTCGAGAAAAATCGAGGGCAGAAACTTTTTGTAATGAATCCAATAACTTTAATCGGTTTTGCGATAGGAATAATTTTGGGCTTTTTTATAAGGTATGTGTTTGCCAAAAAGAGTATCTTTTCAGTTGAATCTCAAATAAAGTCTCATTTAGAAGACGCGAAAGTAAAAGAAAAAGAAATTCTTGTAACTGCTGAAAAGAAAGGTATTGAAATTGTTGAAGAAAGTCGCAAGGAGAGGAGCAGGTTGCTTGATGATTTAAAAAATCGCGAAGAAAGAGTCAATAAAAGGGAGGAAATCATAGATTTTAAGGAGAAAGATTTAATAAAAATAAAAGGTGACCTGTCAAATCTTGATGAAAATCTCAAAAAAACAAAAGAAGATTTATTCAATCGCGAAACAAATATATCAAAAGAAATTGAAAAAATATCAGGATTATCAAGAGAAGAAGCCTTAAAAATTATATTTGAAAAGATTGAAAAAGAACACAAACAAGAATTAATTGAAAAAATAACAAAACTCCAGAATTATGAAAAAGATGAAATACAAAAAGAAGCCTTGGAAGTGATTTTAAGCGCGCTTCCAAAATATAGTCGGTCTGTTGTTAATGAAACAGTAACAACAACTGTTCCTTTGCCAAATGAGGAAATGAAAGGTAGAATAATTGGTAAGGAAGGACGAAATATCAGACATTTTGAGAATTTAACAGGCGTGGAGTTAATAATTGATGAAACTCCTGAAGTAGCCACGCTTTCAAGCTTTGACCCAACAAGAAGAGAAGTTGCGAAATTAGCTCTTGAAAAATTAATAAAAGACGGGAGAATTCATCCAGCGACTATTGAAGAATCAATTGTGTGGGCTAAGGAAAAAATTGAAGAAGATATACGAGAAGCTGGAAAAACTGTGGCTTATAACGCGGAAGTTCTTGATTTGCCTGAACCAATTTTACATTTACTCGGGAGGTTGAAGTTTAGAACAAGTTATGGACAGAATGTTTTGCAACATTCGTTAGAAGTATCCACTTTTTCAAGAATGATAGCAGAAGAGCTTGGGCTTGATAAAGAAGTTGCAAAAAGAGCCGGGCTTTTGCATGATATTGGCAAATCAGTTGACCATCAAATAGAAGGGACACATCTTGAAATTGGTATTAAAATATTGCAAAAATATGGAGTTAGCGAAAAAATTATTCTTGCGATGAAGTCTCATCATGAAACCTATCCTTTTGCGACACCCGAAGCATTTGTAATATTGGCAGCTGATGCAATTTCCGCAAAAAGATTAGGCGCGAGAGGCGAAACAGGTGAAATTTATATAAAAAGACTAGAAGAACTTGAAAAAATAGCTATTGGTTTTGACGGTGTTGAAAAAGCATATGCAATTAGTGGGGGAAGGGAAATCAGAACTTTTGTAAAGGCTGATGATGTTGATGATTTAGAAATGCTTAAATTATCTCAGAATATTGCGCGGAAAATAGAGAAAGAATTGCGATACCCGGGAGAAATAAAAGTTGTTGTAATAAGGGAAAAAAGGGCAGTAGAATACGCGAAATAGCTTTTTGGTTGCTTGATAAATTAATAAAATAGAACAAAAGTTATAAAAATGGGGCTATTACTGGGTTTTTGGAGTTGTATGTAAAAAGTCATTTGGGGATAAGAAATTTGCATTTTTTTATAAAAATGCCTTAAAATATAGTAAATAGTTTGTCGGGGTAATTAAGCCAAAAAACAACAATGGCAGCAGAAACATTAAAAAGAGAGCAAATCGCTCAAAAACTCGCAGATAAACATGAGCTTTCAAAAAAGCAATCTGTCGAAATAGTAAATGATGTTATTGAAATTACAACTCAAGCATTAAAAAGTGGAGTACAAGTAAAGTTTCCTGGCTTGGGTACATTTAAGGTTAAGGATAGAAATGCAAGAACAGCAATAAATCCAAGAACAGGTGAAAAAGTTGATGTTCCAGCAAAAAGAGTTCCAAGATTTACAGCTGCAAAAGAGTTAAAATTAGCAGTAATGAAGTAATCTTAAAAAAGGATACTTACATAGCATCGCTCTCGCAGGTTTTCTGTTGGAGCGATGTTTGTTTTACGAATTATTGGAGAATTCTTGTTAAGTCTGAGTTATAATGCTGATAAGTTGAAAAATTAACTTTGTTAGTTTTTTAGCCACAAAATAATACTGCAATATTTTTAACATAGCAAAACAGCGGGGTTTCGTAGTATTATCTCACGATTTTTTGGTATATTGACTGCCAAAATAACACATTTTTTATGATTCATATAATTTGCGGAGAAGAAGATTTTATAATAAGCGAAAAAATTATTGAAATTTCAAATAATAATTTTAGAATTAGTAATTTTGGAGATAGGGATTTTATGATAGATTTTCAGCAAAAAATTAATAAAAAATTGTGGGGAGATAATCCATTTGTAGTAATACGCGATTTTTATGATACAGCTGGATGCGAACCGCTTTATTTATTGTTTAAAAATTATAATCCTGATGTGATTTTTACACTTAATGAATTGTCTAACACGCTTGTAAAGGCTTTGAAAGAATTAAAAATTCCATATAAACTACATAAAATTGAATATAAATTTGATTCCAAAGCAACATCTAAAAAACTTAATTTTAGAAGATGGGCGGAAGAAATTTTGTCAAAGTACCATGTTAAATTACATCCTGCCGCTGTTGAAAAATTGTGTGAGATATTTATAAATTCACCAGCGCATTTTTTAACTGAAATTAAAAAATTGTCTTTTTATAAAAAAAATCAACTCATTACAACTGAAGAAATTAAAGCGCTTATGCGACAGCCGGGAGAAAGCAAAACATTTGAAATGGTTGATTATTTGAAGGACAAAGATTTTTTAAAGTTTTTTCAATATTTGAAACGGGAGGTGCTTTTAATGGGAAAGCCAGAAAAGGAAATTTTACCGCTTTTGGGGTTTTTGGGTTCTACAATATACAGAATGTTATTGGTTAAAAAAGCCAATGAAGAGGGTAAAATAGCAGAGGTTGATTTGAATCCTTATTACAGGGGTAAATTACTTCAGGGGAGTTATAAATTTTCAGAAAAAGAGTTAAAATATATTTATAATATTATTGCTGGAATTGAAAAAAGATATAAAAAGCATCAAATTAAAATTTCGGATATACCAGAAGAAATGCTTATTGGTATGTCAGCAATAAAATGAACACGATAGTGGATATAGGAACATTGGTTTTAAGTATTGCTTTGGTTGCTTTAATAGCGCTTCAGCAAAGAGGTGGCGGAGGAGGAATTGGGTCTTCGGTTTTTGGTGGCGGAGGTGGAGGCAATACGCCGTTTATGCAGAGAAGGGGAATTGAAAAATATACATATTATATAACTTGGGCGGTTGCGGTTGCGTTGATTGCAATTTCTATTTTAAGAGTTTGGTTTTAAATTTTATTGATAATTTATTTGGATTTTCTAAAATTCAAAATGATTGTTAAAATATAAGATTGGAGGTTATGGAATATTTTTTTGGTTAGAATAAAATTTTAGTAAAATAAATATGTCAAAATTGAACCCATGTTAAATTTTGGCAAAAATATCAAAATTTTAATATGAATTTAGTCATAGTGGAAAGTCCCACAAAAGCAAAAACAATTTCAAAATTTTTGGGAAAAAATTATAAAGTTGAATCTTCTTTTGGGCATGTTCGCGATTTGCCGAGAAGTAAAATCGGAGTTGATACTGAAAATAATTTTGAACCGCATTATTTGATTCCTAAAAAAGCGCGCTCGCGAGTAAAAGAACTTAAAGCTGAAATAAAAAATATTGACAAAATAATTCTTGCGTCTGACGAAGACCGCGAAGGAGAATCAATTTCATGGCATCTTGTTCAAGCTCTCGGGCTTGACGAAGAAACGCAAAAAAATCTTGAAGCAAAAGAACAAAAAGCAATAGCTGATGGAAAGAGAAAAAAAGCGAGTGTTAAAATAAAATTTCCTGAAATTGAAAGAATTGTATTCCATGAAATTACTGAAACAGCGATAAAAGAAGCGCTTCAACATCCGCGTGAAATTAATATGAACATGGTTGACGCCCAACAGGGAAGAAGGGTTTTGGATAGATTGGTTGGATATAATCTTTCGCCGTTTTTATGGAAAAAAGTTATGAATCGTTTATCTGCTGGAAGAGTTCAGTCTGTTGCGCTGAGATTAGTTGTTGAAAGAGAAAAAGAAATTTTGGCGTTTAAGCCAGAAGAATATTGGTCAATTTCCGCGCTATTGAAGAAATTAACAAATGCGCAAACATTTGAAGCGAATTTAATTAAAATAAATGATAGGGCATTGGAAAAATTGGCTCTAAAATCAAAAGATGATATTAGTAAAGTGATTGATGATTTAGAAAAAGCAAAATTTAAAGTTTTAGAAGTTTTAAGAAAGGAAATAAAGAAAAATCCACTTCCTCCATTTACAACGAGCACGCTACAACAGGAGGGTTCAAAAAGATTAAGACTTACGCCAAAACAAACTATGCGCTTAGCGCAAATGCTTTATGAAAATGGAATCATTACTTATATGAGAACTGATTCTGTAAATTTATCAAAGGAGTCGGTTGAGGTTGCAAAAAATTGGATTGAAAGAAAATTAGGAAAAGATTATGCCGTTGACGCGCCAAGAATTTTTAAAACAAAATCAAAGTTAGCGCAAGAAGCTCACGAAGCAATAAGACCAACGCGACCAGAAGTTGAAGTTGCGGGGGTTGAAACAAGTTTTAACGCAAAGCTTGAACCCGCCGCTTTAAAACTTTATGATTTGATTTGGCGAAGATTTATTGCGTCTCAACTTCCACAAGCGCGATTTGACGCTACAAGTGTTGAAATTGAAGCAAGATCCGTAAATTCTTATATACTTCGAACGGCTGGTTCAATTATGAAATTTGACGGATATATGAAAATCTGGAAAACACAATATCAAGAAAATGAATTACCAGAATTAAAAAAAGATGAAGATTTAGATTTAGAAAAAGTTAATTCAAGTCAACATTTTACAGAACCTCCTCCAAGATATAATGACGCAAGTTTAATTAAGACATTAGAAGCGTTTGGAATTGGGCGACCATCAACATATGTGCCAATTATTTCCGTCATTCAAAGCAGAAACTATGTTTTTAAAAATGAAGCTCGGCGTCTTCAACCAACAGACATCGGAATTCAAGTGAATGATATTTTAATGCAACATTTTCCAGAAATTGTTGACATTGATTTTACGGCAAAAATGGAAGAAAAACTTGACAAGATTGCAGAAGGACAAGAAAAATGGCAAAAGGTTATTGGGGATTTTTACAAACCATTTAAAGAAAATCTTGATAAAAAATACGAAGAAGTTGAAAGTCAAAAACCGCAAGTTGAAGAAACTGACGAAATTTGTAGTGAATGTCAAAAACCGATGGCGGTTAAATACAGCAGATTTGGAAAATTTCTTGGATGCACTGGATTTCCAGATTGTAGGAGCGTAAAGCCAATTTTTGATAAAAATGCTATGAAGTGTCCGAAATGCGTAAAAGGAGTTGTTGTAAAAAAGAAAACTAAGCGCGGAAGATATTTTTTTGGATGTTCAGAATATCCAAATTGCGAGTTTGCGAGTTGGAAAAATCCAGCTATTGATGATGTGGAGGGGGAAGGCGGAGAGGAAGCAGAGGAGGAAGGTATTGTGTTATAATTCAGTTTGAAAATGTTATTTGACGAAAAAATCTATTTCCAATATAAATTTCCAGAACCGCAATATCTTGGATCTAAATTTAAATTGTTAAATTAATATAAAATGACAGAAGATGCAATACAACAAAAAACCGTAAAATTATTTCTTTTAGACGGTAACCCAAAGGGAGTTAAAACAATAAAAATGTCTAATTGGAGTGGTAGAGGATATATTGTCCCTCGTTTTGAATTAGATAAACTTTTTAAAATTGATGAAATAGAAATTCAAAATAATTTAAAATCTCCATGCTTATATTTTTTAATTGGACAAAGTGAAAAAGAATTTGATAAACAAAAAATTTATATAGGACAAACAGAAAATATTAAAAATCGTATTATTAGTCATGAGAAACAAAAAGATTTTTGGAATTATTTACTTTTTTTTGTATCTACTGATAGAGGGGAATTAAACGGTGGACATATAAAATACTTAGAGATTATTTGCATTGATTATGTTAAGCAATACAAGCGATGTATTTTAGATAATACTCAGCAGGGAGCGAGGAATGTTTTATCACCAGAAGATAAAGCATTTGCGATAGAATTTTTATTAAATATAAAAACAGTGCTATCATCAATAGGATATAGATTTTTAGAGCCAATTGTTGAAATAAGCGAATCACAACAATTGACTAATAACTTAGCAATATTAGATGATATAGATAATGATATGTTTTTCTATCTTAAAAATACAAATAGAAATGTTAATTCAAGGGGAATGTTTACGAATGATGGCTTTGTTGTATTTACGGGTTCTACAATTAGTAAAGAAGGATACGAGACTAATAAAATTTTTATGGACAAAGTAAATTTCATTGATAATTCTATTACGACTAGTGAAGATATTATTTTTACTAGTCCTTCGCAGGCAAGCACTGCTATATTAGGCTATCCTACAAATGGTAGAGATTACTGGAAAGATAAAAATAATAAAAGTATAAACGAGAAATTAATCTAAAATAATGTCTAATTTATTTATTATTAAATAAAATAATCATTATGAATCTTATTCCAAAAATTGGGCTGGAGATACACTTGGAACTTTCCACTAATACAAAGATGTTCTGTGGTTGCCTAAATGATTCTTCTGAATCGCATCCGAATATTAATATCTGCGAGATTTGTACTGGGCAACCTGGAACTTTGCCTGTTTTGAATAAAGAATCTGTTGTTGACGCTCTAAAAATTATTAAAGCAGTTGGCGGTGAAATTCAAAATAAAAGTGTTTTTGCGAGAAAAAATTATTTTTATCCTGATTTGCCAAAAGGTTATCAAATTTCTCAGTATGAATTGCCAATTGGAGTTGGCGGCGAAATTGAATATTTTATATCAGATAAACCAAAAAAAGTAAGAATAAGAAGAATTCATTTAGAAGAAGACACAGCTAAGTTGTCGCATTCTGTTGATTGTAGCCTAATTGATTTTAATAGAGCAGGAGTTCCGTTAATGGAAATTGTTACAGAGCCAGATATTGGAAATTCAGAAGAAGCTAAATCTTTTATGGAAGAATTAATTCTTTTAATAAAATATCTTAAAATTTCCGAAGTAAATTTGGAAAAAGGCGAGATTAGGATGGAGGCTAACATAAGTGTCGGCGAAGCAGAAAAATTGGGGACGAAGGTGGAGATAAAAAATTTGAATTCTATGCGAGCGTTAGCTAATTCAATATCTTTTGAAATTGAAAGACAGAAAAAAATAATTTTAGCTGATGAAAAAGTAATACAGGAAACGCGCGGATGGAATGAAGAAAAACAAAACACTTTTTCGCAAAGAATAAAAGAAGAAGCAGAGGATTATAGATATTTTCCAGAACCTGATTTGCCCCCGTTAATAATTAATGATGAGCTTTTATCCGAAGCGATTGTATCAGAACTTCCTTCTGATAAACGAAAAAGATTTCAATCCGAATTTAATTTGACATTCAAAGACGCTGATTTATTAATAAAGCAGGGAAGAATTGCTGATTTTTTTGAAGAGGCAGTTTCAGAATTATTGACACAGATTCACGCTGACTATACGCAGACTAACGCGGACACGAAAGTGTTGTTTAATTATTTAACAAATGATTTAATAGGGCTTTTTGTAAAATATCAAAAAACCGAAGAGGATATTGGTTTGACCCCACATCATTTCGCGCATTTGATTTCAAAAGTTATAAGTGGAGAATATAATTCTAAAATGGCAAAAGAAATGCTGAAAACTTGTTTTTCAGCGCCGAAAATGATAAATCATTTTCGGCATTTACAGAAAACATTTGAAACAGCAGAGGGAATTGAAGCGTTAATGAAGCAAAATGTAAAAATTATCGACAAAAACGCGCTAAAACAAATTATTAACGAAGTAATCAAAGAAAACAAAAAAGCTGTTGATGACTACAAATCTGGCAAAGAATCATCGTTTGAATTTTTAATAGGCAAGATTATGCAAGTAACAAAAGGACAGGCGGATATTGATGTCGTGAGAGAAATACTAAAAAATATTTTAAAATAACTTGTAATAATACCTAACCCAAAAATGTACGCCCGACGGGCGTACATTTTTGGGTTAGGTATTATATACTTATGAAGATTTAGTTAATTTAATATTGGATCAATATTGGTGAGACCTTGAATTTTTGATAACCACATATATTCATTTTATCGTTTGTTCCAGCCGTACAGCCACCGCTTGAATTTAATTGACAATCTCCAACCCATACCATTCCATTATGAGACCATCCTGATCCTTGATATACTCCATCATTTAGCTTCCATTGCCACATTCTTGCAGAATCAGCCTCAGAACTAAAAGTAGCATAATCTGTGTTGTAATCCATAATTCCTGAATATGTCCATAAAGCTTTATCACTAATTCTTTCAGCTTTAATTTTTAATTTACATCCATTATTAGCACATTTTGTAAGTGGCAGTTCTTTGCAAGCCCAACCAGTTTGTGTTCCAAAAATTATTTCATTCCAATCAATTTTACCGATAATATCTACTAATCCAGAGTCATTATAGTAACCAATTCTATTTGAGGCAACATCATAAAACATCGTTCCTCTTACAGTAGATGGTGGCGTTGAGAAAACAGGAGATAACCCAAGTATATTTATATCAATTTTTCCGGTTGCTCTATTTATTGTAAGGGGCATATTAATATAATTTCCATTGGCATCATATCTGGCAATATTTAAATCCGCTGTATCGCTTGCGCTTTGAAATATAGACCATCGTAATGCCGACCTATCTAATCCTCTTAAAAATTGTAATGACGCGAAACCATATTGAGACCTAATGCTTAATCCGGAATTTTGCGTTGTACCAATTGAAGAAATTGAAATATGAGAATCACTTGTACTGGAATTATTTTTAAAATTAAACCCTGAATTATCTGTTTTGAAAACAGTCCATTTTCCAGATGTTGCAGATACGAATGTTATGCTTAAAAAAAGGAAAAATGATATAATAATTCCGAAAATAAAATAAATCGTTTCTTTTTTCATTATTTTTTTAAACAATGTATTTTTACTAAATTTTAGTATTAGTAAAAATTACAGATGTGTATTTATAAACGACTAAAATAACTGCTTAAATTTTAGCATATATTTGTAAAAATTTTAAATCAAAATGTGGATATACAAGAGGTTGACATTCAAAATATATACCTTAAACTTTAAATAGTCCTTCCTCTCCCTCTGCCCGTGGGCGTAATCTTGCCTGTGTATGTTCCACACATCGCAAGGTTACGCCCTATTATTTTTTGTGATTAATTTTTTGAGCGTTATAATGTTGATATATCGCCCGCAGTTTTTTGCGGGTAGTTTTACCAATTTAGCAATGTTTAATTTTTTTAAAAAGGATAAAATTGACGAATGGAAGCCATTGGTGGAAAAAATCAATGCGATAGAGCCTGAATTTGAAAAATTGACCGATATTCAATTAAAAGAAAAAACAAGCGAACTTAAATTACAAATTACAAACGGGAAATCGCTTGATGAAATGTTGGTTGATGCTTTTGCGTTAGTGAGAGAAGCCTCAAAAAGAACTTTGGGACAAAGGCACTTTGATGTTCAAGTTTTGGGTGGAATTGCTTTGCATAAAGGAATGACTGTTGAAATGATGACTGGTGAAGGAAAAACCTTAGTCGCAACTCTGCCTACATATTTAAATGTATTAGAAGGAAAGGGCGCGCATGTTATTACTGTAAATGATTACTTGGCTCAAAGAGACGCTGTTTGGATGGGGCAAATTTATGATTTTTTGGGGTTGTCTGTTGGATGTATAACACACGACGCTTCATATATATATGATTCAAGATATATAGACGAAATTAAAGATGAAAATGATAAATTGGATGAAAAAAGAGATGAATTTGGGAGCTATAAAGTTATCCATGAATTTTTGAGACCGATTTCAAGAAAAGAAGCGTACGCGGCTGATATTGTTTATGGAACAAATCACGAATTTGGTTTTGACTATTTGAGAGATAATTTGGTTATAGAAGAAAAAGATTTATCTCAAAGGAATAGCGCTGATGAAAAAGGAGGGGAACTGCATTACGCGATAATTGACGAAGTTGATAGTATTTTGATTGACGAAGCAAGAACTCCATTAATTATTTCAAGCTATGAAAAAGAAGCCGAGGACACATATAATTTTTTTAATAAATTGGGGCAAACATTAAAACCAGAAACACATTTTACTATTGACGAAAAGAGAAAATCTATATTTTTGACAGAGGAAGGGCAAGCATATGTTGAAAAAGTTTTAAAATATAATCCTTATCAAGTTGAAGATTTACATACAATTCATCATTTAGAGGAATCTTTGAAAGCAAATTTTTTATTTCACAGAGATAAAGATTATATTGTAAAGCATGGGCAGGTTGTTATTGTTGATGAATTTACAGGAAGATTAATGGCAGGGAGAAGATGGTCTGGCGGACTACATCAAGCAATTGAATCAAAAGAAGGAGTTGCCATTCAGCCTGAATCAAAAACAGTTGCCTCAATAACTATTCAGAATTTATTTAAGAGATATAAAAAGCTTTCTGGAATGAGTGGAACTGTAATTACATCTGCCGAAGAATTTCATAAAGTTTATGGATTAGAGTCTATAAAAATTCCGACTAATAAACAATGTGTAAGAATTGATAATCAAGACAAAATATTTATGAGTCAAAATGCGAAATGGAATGCGATTGTTGAAAAAATTAAAGAACTTTATTCTTTGGGAAGACCTATTTTGGTTGGCACAACTTCTATTGAAAAAAATGAATTACTTCACAGAAAATTGACAGAATCAGGAATTCCACACAATGTTTTAAACGCAAAAAATCATGAGGAGGAAGGAAATATTATCGCGCAAGCTGGCAGATTCAAAGCGGTGACTGTTGCGACAAATATGGCTGGTAGGGGAGTTGATATTGTGCTTGGTGGAATTGATAAAGCTACAGAAAAATGGGAAGAAGAGCACAAAAAAGTTTTGGAGCTCGGAGGGTTATTTGTTCTTGGAACTGAAAGGCATGAAGCGCGGAGGATTGATAATCAATTAAGGGGTAGAACTGGAAGACAAGGCGATTCTGGAGAAACACAATTTTATATTTCATTAGACGATGAACTCGTAAGAATTTTTGGAGGAGATTCAATAAAGAATATTGTGGATAAATTTAAAATTCCAGAAGACCAAGCAATAGAGAATTCAATTATTTCAAAAATAATTGAAGAGGCTCAGGGAAAAGTTGAAGGTTTGAATTTTGATATGAGGAAGCATCTTGTTGAATATGACAATGTCGTCAACGCTCAAAGAGAAAAAATTTATGATGAACGAAAAAATGTGTTGCTGGATAAAGTTATTCCGGATAAATTTATAGAAACTGAGTTTAATGCATTTTTAAAAGAACCACTTGATACTATTAAATTTGTTTTTCAATTGGACGGGATTGGTTTAGAAAAGCCACCAAGTGATAGTGGAAAAAGTGAGATTTTGACACAAACAGAAATAGAAAATATACAAATTGAAGCTCGCGAAAAATGGGAGAATCATTTTAATGAAATAAAATCTGTGTTTATAAAAAAATCCGAAGAAGATGAAACTAAGGAAGAAATACTTCCAGATTTTCAACAAATGTTGAAAACCGCGATTTTAAGAATTTACGATTATTTATGGTCAGAGCATTTGTCATATTTAGATGAAATTAAGGAAAGCGTTGGATATAGGGCGTACGGTCAAAGAGACCCGTTAATAGAATTTAAAAAAGACGCGCTGGAAAGTTTTGATAGTTTTCATAAGTTATTTAGATTTAATTTGTTTCAATACTTTATGCGATTACAAAGAACTGATTCAAGCGGATTAAACACACAGACTAATACAGGCAAAGAGAATAAAATTGGACGCAACGAATCTTGCCCGTGCGGAGCGAAAAAATCTGATGGAAATTCAATTAAATACAAACATTGCCATGGAAAATAACATAAATAATAATAAATTTTATGCAGGAGGATTTTTATATAATCCAAAAACACGAAGCGTTTTATTGCATAAGAGAGATGGAAAAACAAAAATAAATCCAAATATGTGGGCGTTTTTTGGAGGATTAAAAGAAGGCAATGAAACACCGCGCGAAACTTTTATAAGAGAATTAAATGAAGAGTTGAATATTGATATTCAAAAAAATGAGATTAAAGCGCTTTGCGATTATCTCAATGAAGAATTACAAACTTATCGTTTCGTATTTTATGTTGAAAGCGATTTAGAAAAATCACAAATGAAATTAGGCGAGGGCGAAGATTTTGATTGGATATCGCTTGGTAAAGTTTTTGAATATAATCTCACTGAAAAAACAAAGAAAGACTTACAGGTATTTTTAAAATTAATTGATTTATAAAATAATCAATGAAAACTTTTTATACAAAAGCTGGAGATAAGGGAAAAAACATTGTTGGTAAAAATAAAATAAACAAAGACAATCCGATTATGGAAATCCTTGGAGAATTAGACGAACTAAATAGTTTATGCGGGCTTGCGCGAGCGCTCATTAAAAATTCTAAAATCAAGAAATTTTTAAAAAAAGTTCAAGAGGATATCTTTATCATTCAAGCAATTGTCGCTCAGAAACTTTTTGTAAATGACAAAACTCGCGTATTCAAGTTTGGCGAGAAAAAAATAGAAGAACTTGAAAAAATAATAAATGATATTGGAAAAGGGATTAAAAATATAAATAGTTTTATTGTGCCCGGAAGCAATATAGAATCAGCGCGCCTTGATTATTTGAGGGCTATAGCAAGAAAAATTGAAAGAAGGATTATTAAAAATAGTAAAAAAATTAACTTAAATAAAAATATTTTTGCGTATCTTAATAGGCTTTCAAGCCTTTTTTTTGTTTTAGCCAGATATTCAGCCAATTCTAAGGGAATTAAAGAGGAAAATCCCCAATATAAGTAGTCATCTATTTGACAACAATTAAGCTATAATGTAGGAAATAAAATTGACATCTAATTTTTTTGCTGTATAATTTAATTATAGTATTAGTAAATACTACTGGTTTAATTTGTCGTCAAATGGATAATTAACAAAATAGAATATATAAAAAATGAAAAATATCAATTCGGAAAGTTCGGAAACAAAAAAGAACAGCGGGGTGTCGCTCAATAGCTTATCATTTTTTATAATAATAGGTTTTATTTCCGCTTTTGCGGTTTTTGAAATTGCGTTTGCATTGCCTCCGATTACTCCTTATAATCCCGGTCAAACGCTAGATCCGGGTTGTATGCCGGGTTCTGAAAGTTGTACAGTTATCCCTGTGTATCCTATTACAACAGAATTTGCGACTAACACAACAGTAAATATGAATAACTATAGTTTGGATTGGGGACCAGGTTTTGTATTTTTTGATTCTAAAAATAAAAAAGTTGGCGTAAATACAAAAACTCCGTCACAAGATTTAGATGTTGCTGGAAAGATAAGAGGAGGCGCTGGTTTATGTATTGGAGATGATTGTAGGACAAGCTGGGCTACAGGAACAACAACAATAGTTTCAGGCTCAGGTATTTCCATTACAGGTTCGGCAATACCCGGAGCAATAACTTTTGTAAATAGTTCGTCCAGTATTTCCGCTGACTCTGGATTTTATTGGGACAATGTAAATAAAAGATTGGGTATTGGAACAACAACTCCAACCGAAAAAATTGAAGTTACTGGGAATATAAAAGTTGATAATATAAAAACAAACGGAATATGTTTTAGTGATGGTTGTAAATATTCTTGGGCAAGCATTATTGGATTTGGCGGTTCAACAAGTACAGGAATGCAAAACACAGATAATTTACCAGAAGGATTAGCGAATTTATATTATTCAGCAACTAGGGCGATTGCAGATGTCAAGGCTAATATATTTGGAGGTGTAGCTCTTACTCCAAAAAGAGCGCTTACTTTTGATGGAACAAAAATAATCGCATCAAATTTTGACCCAGATATTATTAATTCAGCGAGTCTTACACTAAATAAATTTTTGACTTTTGATGGAACAAAAATAGTTTCAACAAATTATGATGGTTCTTCCTTTGGGCAGGGAGGAGGTGTTCAGAATGGAACATCGCCAAACTTTACTGGTTTAACGATTACGGCGCTAACTCCGGGATCTATTCCATTTATAACTGCTGGCGGAGTAATTTCGCAGGATAATGGATTATATTGGGACAATGTAAATAAAAGATTGGGTATTGGAACAAATAATCCGCAAGCGAATCTTCATCTGAATGGAACGATTAGAATTGGGAGTGATGGAACGGACATAAGTTTATTCAAAGTTGTTCAGGCGTCAATAAGCGTTGGTTCTCAATTTAGCAATCCGCAAACCGCCGCAAAAGTTTTTGTCGCATTTCCATCCGGAACAATTCCAGAAGGAGCTTTATGTATTGCTCATCCGCCAGCAGATTTAGATACGAATTTGGCGGCTGGTCAATGTCAAGTAATTGCCGCGGACAGAATTGCTGTGCTGATTCATTCTTTGGGAAGCTATACTGGTACTGACCAAAAGATTTGGAAATTTTCAATCATAAAATAACAACAATAAAAATTCAAAAACGCCGAAAGATGTATTTTTTTGGCTTTTTAGCATTTTTGGCTTTGTCATTTTTTAGCATTTAAATTTAATGAATAGTAAATCAGTAAAATTTGTTTTAATATTAGCTATTTTGTCATTTTCTGTTGCGAATGTTGTGTTTGCGACAGATGGCGTTATAGATAATGCTTATAAATTTGCATGGGGTGATTATACCGGTTGGGTTAATTTTAATCCAAGCAATGGAAACGTAAGAGTTTCGGATGCAGAAATTACAGGGTTTTCTTGGAGTGAAAGTATGGGTTGGATAAAATTAAATCCAACAAATGCTGGAGTTAAAAATGATGGGCAGGGTAATTTGTCAGGAAAGGCTTGGGGTGAAAATTTAGGATGGATTGATTTTTCCAATGTAAAAATTAATGGAGGCAACGGGGATTTTTCTGGTTTTGCGGTAGCAGAAAAATATGGAAAAATTAATTTTGATTGTTCAACCTGTAAAGTAAGAACAACATGGAGACCAACAGCGCCTGTTGTTGCGTCGCCTAGTGGAGGTGGAGGTGGAGGTGGAGGTGGAAGTAGTGGCGGTGGCGGTGTTGTTATTTTAGGAAATACTCCGCAAGGCAATTTTTCTGTTTTAATAAATAATGGAGCATTAATCACATCTTCAACAAAGGTTGCATTAAAATTCAACGGTGGTTTTAATCCGACAAAAATGGCTGTTTCTAATTTTTCTGATTTAAGAGATGCGATTCAAGAAAATTATAAAGAAACAAAAGAGTGGGTTTTACCGGTTGGATTTGGATTAAAAACAGTATATGTAAAATATTACAGTTCATCTGGAGCTAGTTCGCCTGTTGTTTCTGATGATATTGTGTATTCGCCATCTTTAACGCAGGCTAAAAAACCAATACAAGTAATTAAAAAAGCTATAGTAAAAATTCCAGCTAAGATTGTTAAAGTTATTGCAAAAAAATCAGTAACAGGGAAGTACAATGTTTTTGGGGGTAAAACAAAATTGCTCACATACACAGATAAGCGAAAACCAGTTGTTGAATTTTCCGAGGATTATTTAGCGGCTGTTGGGTTAAAGGATTTTATCGTAATAAAAACTGCTGATGGAAAAGTTGATGTCAAACCTTTTATCGCTCCCGATAAAGATAATAGGGCTAGGATTGAAGCTGTAACCGGAGAAGTTTTGCAAATATTTATTGAGCCAATCGCGCAATCAAAAAATATAACTGGAAATTTGGTATTTAATATTGAAAAATCAAATATAAGTCAGATTAAAAAACCTCTTAATCCGTTTCCAGCTCTTGTTTTACCGATAAATCAAAAAGAATCAGTTGAAAATGCTGAAAACGATTTGTCATTTTCAGCGTCGAAAGACAAATCTTTCGGCTTTTCAAAGAAAATTAAAATAATCGATTTTACTTTTTCTGATGAAAACAAAGATGGAACATTTGGGGCTGAATTACAGATACCTCAGGAAGAGGGTGAATATGAAATAGTATTAAATACTGGTCAGCTTGCCAACAAAAAAATAATTTCTTTACTAGTTGATAGTGTTACTGAAGGGTATGTGTATGAGAAATACGGAAATATAGATAAAGCATTGCCCGGAGCAGTAATTAGTTTGTATTGGAAAAATCCGTCAACACAAACATCCAAAAAACAAATTTTTGGCGCTGAAAGCGATTTATCGCTTTCAGCATTCGAACTGTGGAATGGCGAAAAATATAATCAGGAAAATCCTCAAGAGACTGATAAAAATGGAAAATTTACTTTTATAGCCCCAGAGGGTTCGTATTTCGTAAAAGCTAATCTTCAAGGATATGGCTCATATGAGAGCAATGTTTTTGAAATTAGGTCAAGTGGTCAGCCAATAGCGTTTGACATAGAATTAAAAGGCAACTTTAGTTGGTTAAAATTATTTTTAGCATTTATATTAGTCGTAATATTAATTATTATTTATCGCTGGAGGCGCAGAAAAAAAATAATGCGAGAAAAACAAAATGAATTCAGAGAATAATGTTTTAACAAATATTTTAGTCGGCATTGTTGTATTTTCAATTATATTGAATATATTATTTGTTTTTAAAATTGCAGATTTTAGACGCAATTCTGAACAAATTAAACAATTGCCATCAGAAGAAAAATCATTAAATCAAAATGTGGTCAATTTTATAAAGTTGTTTGTTCAAGATGTTCTAAAAGCAGATAAAAAAGTTGATGAAGAGACAAGGGCAGAATTGGATAACGCTATAAAATATATTGGAGATGAAGGCATATCAAATTCTTGGGAAATATTTTCTAATAGTAAAACAGAAATAGAAGCTCAAATAAATGTTAAAAATTTGATTGAAGATTTAATAAATAAATTAGAAAAATAACGCTGAAAACGACTTGTGATAAAAACGACTTGTCGTTTTTATCACCGAAAATGCCTAAAATTTATTTTCGGCATTTTCGGTAGTTTTTATCTTTTATCTAACTCAATTCTTAGCGCAGGATTTAGTGGGTCAAGCTCTAGGGCTTTTTTGTAGCTTTCAATTGACATTTGTTGGAAGAGAGGATCTGTTTGAATTAATGCCGAAAAGCCGAAAGGTTTGCCTTTCGGCGATGAAAACGACAAGTCGTTTTCATTATTGTTTTTCGGCGCCGAAAATAATACCGGAAATAATAAATCATTTTCGGCAGCCGAATAAATTTGACCTATATTAATCCAGTTCAGTGGTTCAAACGGTTCTAATTCAATTGCGCGCTTCGCGCTTTGTATGGAGACATTAAAATTATTAGGAAGCAGAATTCGGCTAATTTCTCTGTTATATAATGAAGACTTGGGGTCAAAATTACTCGCTTTAATGAGATATGTAAGCGCGTTTTTATCATTTTTATTTTGCCAGTTTTTTATTGCCTGAGCATAATAAATATTTGCGATATATATTCTAGAAATTTGAAATAGTAAAATAATCACACAAACAATTATTGCTATTAAACCCAGTGTCATTTTTTTTGTCGTTGCGTCAAATTTTATTTCTTTTAAAGTTCCAGAAATTGAGGCAATAATTCCAAGCCCAAAAAATAAAAAGCCTAATTGCGTTAAGTTTGTTGGGTAGAAAAATAAATTGAGCAATAGATAAAATACTGCGGTAAAAATCACAGCCGATTGTTTATTTTCGCTGTGAATACTTTTGATTGTTGAAAAAAAAGCAAGAATTAGAAAAACAAGCGCAAATATTCCGAGTCCGCCGAGCGTTGATGCTAAAGTTAATGCAAAATTAAAACCCTGTGAAAATCTTGCAGACCAATATGCTGTATCATTGAGTTCTGCGGGACGATATTTCAGCCAGCTGTAAGTAAATGTAGAAGGTCCTGTTCCAATTACGGGGTTATGGTTTGACAGCGTATTATTTAAAACTATAAGAGTTGATTGCAGATTTGGTCTAATTTCAGTTGGAAATTTTGTTTGTATGTCTAATTGAAAACTTAAAAAGAATAAAGCCACAAAAATTATTAAGTAAATTAATAACGCAATATTGTTTTTTGAAAATAACAGCTTTTTAGTTGTTAATTGATATAAAAATAAACAAAACAGCATTAATGCGATTTGAAGCCAGATAAGTTTTAGATTTGTTAAGAAAATAATAAGCAAACATAATATAGCGAGTGAATTAAGAATAAATTTTATTATCCATAGTCGCGTGATATTTTTTAATTTTAATTCCTCATCTGTTCTAATAGAAGAAAGCAAACTCAAAATTATTACAAACCCCAAGCTTACAAATAAACCAAGCGCCCCAACTGTTCCTATTGTATTGAAGCTGTAATTTTGCGTAAAACCCCACGGGAATAAAGTTAATTCAAAAAATTGAGATAACCCAATAAATACGACAGACGCTAATGCTACTACAAATAGAATACCGAGTAATTTTATGTTTTGTTTGCGGAAATGAACTGCGGCAAGAAAATAAAAAAGCGCGTAAATAAAAAAAGACAAAAAACTATCAGGCAATGATAGGTTGCCATAAAAACTTAATGTTTTATATTTTGATAAAATTCCGCTAATTCCAGCTACAAAAATTAAAAAAATTATTGGAAAATTTAAAAAAGAAGAGCTATATCTAATTGTATTAGAAGAGATTGAGCCAAACAGATAAAAAATAAATCCTAATAGCGTTAATGTTGTAAAAATAAAAAATTTATTAATTTCAACAGGAGCTATTGTAAGCGGTAAAAATAAAATAGGCAACAGAAAAAAAGTTGTATAAGTTAAAAATGACGAAATAGAGAAAAATTTATTTGAATTTGTTTCCATTCTGTATAATTGGTATTAATTCTATTGTATTTTTGAATTTATAAAAAAGATTCCAACCAACGGATTCAGCGCGATGCTGAGTCCGTTGGCTGGATATTGCTCCTAGAAGACGGTGCAGTTGAGTGTGATGACTCTAAACTCGTTTCCGTAAGTCAGAGTCATCACGACGATGCTTTGCCCCTTGGATTGCCCCAAGACAACCCATCGTCTCCAGTCCTCTGCGCCGACGCTTCCTTTTGCCAGTGAAACGGCATCGGTTGTCTTGACTATGGCGACCGATGGAGTTTCACGAGCTCCGGTCGTGATATGGATTTCTCGTTGCTCCCCCTTTATCATACTCAACGAAATGGAAGCGTCTTGTGACGAGACATCGATCTCAGTCCAAGTTGGCTGAGGTTGAGGCTGGGGCGTTGGGCTGGGTTGTTGTGTTGGTTCTGCCGGATTGACAGGCGGATTGACAGGAACCGTCTTTACGGGTGTGAATGTGTATTGACCCCCGCCTCCACAACCGCAAACAACAACAACAATTGGTAACAAAGATACCAACTTGCGCATTTTGTTCACCTCCTGCGCGCTAGGATATTCGTGCTATCTAAATTATAACAGAAAAATACTAAAAGTCCATTTTTAAAACTTTATTTTTTCGGTTATAATAAGTCAATCAATATAAAAAATGAACGATTTCTATAAAAACAAAATAAAATTCAAATTAGAAAGCCCTAGAAAGGCTAACAATTTGGTTGTAATTCCATTTTTTGATAAAAAATATATACCTAATAAAGTAGGTTTTAAATTTTTAAATAAAGAATTCCAAGGTTTTATCAAAAAGAGCCTTAATACTTCCTTAAGCTTAGATAATGAAATATTGAACACTCAGTGGGGCGAGGTATTTTTTGTAAAACACGATAAAGTTGTAAGTTTAAAAAATTTTGTTCTTTTATCCAGAAGAATTTTAAAAACATTAAAAGATAAAAAGAGAACAAATTTTTTAATTTATCTTGACGATTTACCACAAATCGGAAATTGGAGATGTGATGTTGAAAACGAGAAAGACGGCTGGGAAGTTGAATATCATCAAAACAATTTATCATTAGAAGAAGTTGCAGAAATTTTTGTGTCAAATTTTGTTATGGCTGATTTTGATTTTAGTAGATTATATAAAAAAACCCCAAAAGATGGCTGGAATGAAATTAAAGATATTTTTTTGTTTGGAAATAAAAATCTTGATAAATCAATTAAGTCTGGAATTTTAATAGGTGAAGAAACAAATCGCGCAAGATTTTTATCAAATCTTCCGGGAGGAGATTTAACTCCTTCACAATTTGTTGAGTTTGCAAAAGATGTCGCAAAAGAATCAAATCTGAACATTAAAGTTTTAGGAGAAAACGAATTAAAAAAAATCGGCGCAGGCGGAATATTAGGAGTTGCAAAAGGTTCAAAAGAAAAACCTTATTTGATAATTTTGCAAAACAAAATTATCAAAATCCAAAATCCAAAATCCAAAAATTTTAATTTGTGCTTAATAGGAAAGGGGATTACTTTTGATTCAGGCGGACTTCATATAAAAAATTCTGGAGGAATGGATGATATGTTTATGGATATGAGTGGAGCGGCTTCTGTTTTGTCCGCGATGTCTTTAATTTCTAAATTAAAAATTAATGAAAATATAACAGCTGTTATCCCTGTTTGTGAAAATATGCCGTCTGGTGAAAGTTTCCGCCCGGGCGATATTTTAAAAACAATTTCTAGTAAAACAATTGAAGTTGGAAGTCCTGATGCTGAGGGAAGAATTATTATCGCAGACGCGATTGATTATGCAAAAAAATTTTTAAAACCCGATTTAATTGTTGAGTTATCAACTTTAACGGGCGCGTCTGGGATTGCATTAGGAACAAAAGCCGCGGCAATATTTTCAACAGATGAAAAATTAGAATCAATTTTAAAAAATATTGGAGAAATTTCAGGAGATTATGTTTGGAGTTTGCCACTCTGGGATGAATATAAAGATGACATCAAATCAGATTTTGCCGATGTGTGTAATATAGGAAAATCAAGATACGGAGGAGCAATTCACGGCGCAATATTTTTAAAAGAATTTGTCGAAAAAACTCCTTTTATTCATTTGGATATCGCGCCAAGAATGATAGCAAGCTCGGAAGAATTTTTAAATAAAGGCTCTGCTGGGTTTGGGGTGAGATTCTTGAAGGAATTAGCGCTTATTTTGAATAAAATTCAAAATGTGCTAAAATAAATACAATGATTAGCGAATTTATTGACGAAAAATTACAGGTCGGTTTATAGACTATATTTTTTGTTCTCATTGAGTTATTTCCGACATTTTTTAAGAGTTATAATAAAAATTGATGAATATAGAACAAAATAAATTATTAGCTCCATTAGCTACCTTTAAAATTGGTGGTCCTGCGAGGTATTTTGTTTCTGTTGAAACAATTGAAGATATTAAGGAGACAGTTGAATTTACGCGGAAAAATGGCTTAAAAATATTTATTTTAGGAGGTGGAAGCAATTTACTTATTAGCGAAAATGGTTTTGGCGGGCTTGTGATTAAAATTGATATT
>ERZ1292632.1032-Hain-H43-01um-R2-1032-length-29180-cov-7_pt1 | contig 29180 bp, 48 predicted proteins | sample MGYA00564407_ERZ1292632 | MGnify/ENA primary metagenome ERZ1292632 (study PRJEB36523, sample SAMEA6512637) | groundwater metagenome | collected 2019-01-08 | study: AquaDiva: Metagenomics assemblies of 32 groundwater samples | reverse complement strand
CTTCAGGTTCAGCTTCTTGGTATCCGCGAAGCTAGAAGGCGGTTACAGCCCCATCAAGGGACAGGTGGTGTTCTCCTCCCAAGAACCCGGTGAGTTTATCCCCATGTCCGTGACGGTTGCGTGAAGTGTGTATGATAAAATAGTGGTACGCGGATTGCTTTTTGCGAAAGTTCCGCGTATTATTCGATTGCTAATGTGCCGTTTCGAGAGGAGTTAGGAAGGGGGTTCGCCCCACATGGCTAGCAATCCCATGTCGCAGACTTCCTTCTTCTCGAAACGGCATTTTCATTACCTATGGGACAACCAGACCGCGTAATAGGTTCTAAGAAGACAGGTGGGGAAGTAAAGATAATTCTCGGGAACGGATACAGGAAGAATCTCTATGATGTTCGCCTATCCGAGATAGGGTCAGAGGACTCAAAAGAGGGAGATTTCACAGCCCGTGGATGGGTTATGCATCTACGTCACAAGCGTTGGTGGAGTCCGAGTCTTGAAAGTGAATTTATAAAAGAGGTGAAAAAGTACCTATGACAATGCGTTCCGTACAGGACCGCTTCTGGTCCGATGGTTGGGTACGAAAAATAAACCCTCTTGACCGATACCTGTTTCTCTATCTGCTGACCAACGAACACACGAACTGGGCGGGTGTGTATGAACTTGAAATAGGGATGATGGCCTTCGAGAGTGGCCTCGATAGGGAGGAACTTCAGAGGTCAATGCTTCCTCGTCTTTCACCGAAAATCATCTATGTAGACGGGTGGGTGTGGGTGCCAAATTGGGCAAAACACCACATGTCCGAGAGCGGGTCAATGTCTCCACAGCAAAAGGAGGGAATCCGTAAGGCAATGGAGAAGATTCCTGAGCAAGTACGCCGTAAAATGAAGGAAATCAAAACGGAAACGATACCCTATGGATACCCTATGGGGGGGGTATCGCCCTCTTCCTCTTCCTTATCCTCTGCCTCTTATACCGCTGACGCGGAAAAACCAACTGAAGTCTACGAAGTCGTAGAGGTCTCTGATGTTGAAAGTGAATCGGGCGATAGCAAGTCCCCGCGAATTTCTGGCGACAAGAAGAAAGCGTATGACGAACTCATAGCCTGGTCTGAGAACGAGCGCGGCTTCACATTCCCGAAGACCACGAAGCTGAAACAGTACCGGGCGTTCAGGCTGGCTAACGAGAACGGCATCAAGCGGGAACGGCTTATCGAGATGTGGGAGGAGATGTCCACCGATAAGTTCTGGCAAGGTGCCGGGTACGACTGGATGAATGTGGTAGCCCAGTGCCTAAAGAAACCCGTATGACCGAGGATGACTTCAAGGAGGCACTTCAGGACTACCTGAAAGACGCTCCACCCGAAGACCGCGATACCCGCCTAGCTCGTGTGAAGGGCATGTGGGAGAAGTACCAGGGCGAGGACGACGTGGTTTCCTTCAAGGAGCTTGAAGAGGCGATGGCAAACGAACCACCAGCCGTAAAAGTCCTCTGCAAGTACGAGAGCCTGAATAAACTCATTGATGGCTTCCGGTACGAGCAGCTCATCGTCCTCTCGGCACAGGAGAAGACCGGCAAGACCTCATTCGCCATCGAGTTAGTGGATTCAATGGCTGGACAAAACCCGTGTTTCTTCCTTTTCGAGCAGTCAGCACAGGAAATCATCCGACAACGCAAGGAACGGGGTCAGGAGGTTCCACATGGCTACGCTCCGAAGAAGAACATAGATAACCGCTGGGACTGGATAGAGAAGCGAATGATGGAGTCAATGGTGAAGTACGGCTCCCGCGTCTTTGTCATAGACAACGTGGACTGGCTTGAGAAGGAATACGGTTACAACCAGCGCACGGATGAAGTCATGCGCGACCTCCTGCTCAAGATAAAGAACTTCTGCAAACAGTGGGAGGTGATTATCTTCCTCATCGCGCACGTCAAGAAAGTTCCGATGCAGGACATCCCCCAGCCGGATGACATCAAGGATACTTCGGCCTTCAAGCAGATAGCCGACATCGTGCTTATTCTCTGGAGAAAGACCCGAGAAGAGAAAGTGGAGGGTACGAAGACCAAAGCACCCTATCGCACGAACGAAACCCTACTCTGGGTAGCGGAGAACCGGCAGACGGGAAAGACGGGCTACACGCAGTTTATCTTTGACGGTAAGAACTTTAACGAACAAACCTGGGACTATGGACTCCAAGCAACCGAAGACTTCAACCAACACGCCAACTCCTTCTAGCGCAATAGACCTGCTTATGGAGCTACGACAGTACCTCTCGAAAGAGGACGTACTAGAAATCGCCAGGAAAATAGGCACGAGAGCTATCAACAGCGAAACTCTAGAAGAACCGAACGCATCGGTAGTAAACTAGATTCATGAACGAACTCACCGTACCCCAGGGATTGAATGAAGTGGATGCCCTTATTTACCTCGCTAGAATCGGAGACAAGGTGGAGAACCTTACGAGAGAAGGTTTGTGGAAGGTTTCGCAGGATAAACTCTGGGAAGGACGCTTTAGTAGCTGGGCCGAGTTCGTAGAATCTGCGGAAGGATTGAATAAGTCCCAAGGATGGGCAAGCAAGCACATCGCCATCCACGAGTTCTATACCCTCGAAGGTGGACTGCTACCAGAACAGCTCGAAGGGGCCGCAACGGAATCCCTCTACATGGCCCGAGCACTTCCCGGCTCTCCCGAGGAGAAAGTCGCTATGGCCCGTAGCTTGAGCAGGCGAGAGTTGAAGGAGACCAAGAATGAACATGAGAACCATGTCCACTCCGGCGAGACATATTCCGTCCACAGGTGCTGTGGGATGAGAGTTGAATGAAACGAACGCCTCCAAAACGCACCCCATTGAAGAAGGCGGCTAAACGCCCCGCTAAGCCACGCAGGACAAAAAAGGATATGTGGGCCGACTATGGCCTCGTGCGACCCGCAAAACCCCGTTTTAGCGGTCTGAGAGGCATTGCATGGCACGTCCTGTCTCTGTACGTGAGAGAACGTGACCTGAAAGCCTTTGGGCAGGTCTGCGTGAACTGTGGAAACGAGAAGACTGACTTTCATGGAGGCCACTTCATTCCAGCGGGGAAATGCGGTTGGGATGGTCTTTCGCTCGACGAACTGAACATCCATGCGGAGTGTTCCTACTGTAATTTTAGAGACAAGACGAAGCTGAACTATGCGAGAAACCTCGACCTCCGCTACGGCCCAGGAACCGCGCAGAAACTACGCGACAGATACTACGAGTACGCCTCGTCAAAAGACTCGTACAAGAACTACACCCAGGACGAATACCGCCAATTCATAAGCAAATACAAGGCTCTTTTACAGACTCTTTCAGGAGAATAGTTTTCCACACACTATCCACAGGTAGAGTTTGTTCGTATAATATGATGATGATAGGGTGGTGGTATGGCTAAAAAAGAACCACTAAGAAAGTGTCCCCGCCCTGCCTGTGCATACGAATGGAAGCCGAAGAACCCGGACAAGCCAAGCAAAAGCTGTCCCCTTTGTAAGCGGTACATCAAGCTATGACCAAAGACTATACCCATCTCTCAGACAAAGAGAAGGAAGAAATGGCCCTCGACGCTGCTCGTTCGGCTAACCAGTCACAGCGGGAGGTGATGAATAAGAAAGAAGAAATAACTGTATTCGATGTCTACACATTCGAGGCAGGAGTTGAACATGAGAAAGCCCGTATACGGGGAGTTATTGAGAACATGTCAGGACTTGAAGCCTTCGAAGAGAATGAAGCAGGAGATGAGGTGAAGGACGTCCTCATAAGCCGTCGTTACTTACTAGACTCATTGAAGGAGGTATGAGACAAACCCCGGCCCAGTCAGCGATAGATGATTTCAACAAAAGGAACTCCCTCATATCGAGGATTAAGGCCCTTATCCCAGAGGACGAGGAAGCAAAGGGCTGGGACATTATCGGAGAAAGTAGTTCGTGCTGTCCCGGTGACGATGCAGGGTTCGGCTATAGAAAAGCCCTCGACGACGTTCTGAAGATAGTAAGAGAAGAGGTATGAATAGGCTCGAAATCAAGAAGCAGACGACCTGGAGCCAGACGTCAGCTGATAACCTGAATGCGATTGTCGAGAAGATAGATGAAATCGTGGACTGGATTAATGCTCAGACCCCCCACCCCAGCAAGACAAGAACCAAGAGGAACCTACTAGCACCCTAAGAAGGATATATGGAAAAGCAGAAACTAAAGGTCGAGGTAGAGGTTTGGGGCATCGAAGTAGAAGAAACAAGTCCAAATCAAGGGTGGTACAAGTTCGAGTGGTCATTGCGAGTTAATGGCGGGAAGAAGAAGCTCGGCGAGACAGATGGAAGCTGGAGTAGTCAGACCCGTAGAAAGTTCCTTGGTGTATTAAAGCGCGGGTACGCCGCCCATAAAGTGCTTGAGGAGTACGCCTATTAACCACCCCTAGAACAAAGATAGATATGAACAAACTTTCCCTAGAGCCGCAGAGTGTGAACGAAGACACCTGGTACTACGAAGAGAGGAAGGGCGTGCTAGTCGTTCATAGATTGAAGGACAAAAACGGCGATTACGAGAAGACTGTACAAATACTCCTCCCTTGGAAGAAATTACTGAATTCCTGCGAGCGGAAGTACGGCTAGCCCCTAACACATCTACCTATATGGAGACTGAAAACAAATGGGTGCTGAAAGACTCGGTATCGGGCTACTACTTCAAGTGCTGGACTGGCATTGGCCCGGCGGGAACCGAGAGCTTGGACGAAGCAGAGATATTCGACTCGAAGGAAGATGCGATGAGGTCGCCAGCATTCACATTCTCAATGACCTTCTACGAGCCTGCCCCCAAAGAAGAGGGAAATAAGGGATAACTGATATGAAGAAAATAACGTACAGCCCTTTCCCCGTTTTCCCAGGAGAAACACTCCTTGAAGTTCTGCAAGACCGTAAGATGACCCAGGCGCACCTTGCACGTCTCATGAAAAGACCGTTGAAACTCGTGAACGAGATAGTAAAAGGCAAGGCAGGTATCACACCTGAAACAGCCCTGCAGCTCGGACACGTACTCGATATGGAGCCGGAGTTCTGGTGGAAGCTACAGACTGACTTCGACATGGCCTGTGCTCGTGGGAAAGTAGCTCTCAATTCCCTATGACCCACCCCCCACCCCAGCAAGACAAGAACCAAGAGGAACCTAACTAATTAATCTATGAAAACAAAGAACGAGAAACTCTCGAAGAAGCAGCTCGCAACCGTAGTAACGGTACTCTTCCTGTCGTCGATTGGTCTAGTGACCTTGCTCCCGGCATTTGTGAATCTACTATTATGGCCGTCCGAAATGGCAGAGAGGGTAGAGGAGCTGGAGCAAGATAACCGGGATTTGAGGCACGCAGTAACATACCTTTGCAGCAGCTACGGCGAGGAGGAGTCCTATCCTGGCATTACCATCAATGTGCCTAGCGGAATTGTAATCGCCACCACCACCACCTACAAGAAGTGTCCGTAGGAACCTAACTAACCCTACTGCGTATGTCTAAACACGAAAAACATCTACGGGTCGGGGACTTCGATTTCTTCACAGAGTCAATGAAGAAGTCGGGTGTCGAGAGGTCTGCACCACAGCAAAATCCTATCGGTGTTGAGCTGTACGGCCTCCAAATTATCGAGAGTAAGTTGATGCCGAAAGACCGAGCTATGTTGGTTGATGCAGACGGGACAGTTCTTCAAATCTACGACCTATGACCCACCCCAACCAAGAGAGGTGTTCCTGCCACTGCCATCTCCACGAAGGACACGAGAGCCCATGTCACATGGAATGGTGTAATACGTCATGCGAACACTGCCACACCCAGAACCACAGCACTATGGAGGGGTGGGATAGGCGAGAAGTCTTTGGTTTAGTGAATGCGCTGTACGAACTGGCGGAACTTTCTCCTGGGAAACGGCAACTCATAAACGACGAGGCAGATGAACTTGCGTTTTCCTTCATTTCAAAGATTCTCGCCAAAGAAAGGGAGAGGTGGGAAAACGAACCCATGACCGTTGAACGGTACGAGCATGTCCATCGTGATTGCGTAGCAGAAAGGGAGAGTGCTGAAAGGAGGGGGGAAGACGTAATTTGGGAGGCGCTAGGGAAGCACGCTCACACTGTCGCTGGGCAGGACGTGTTATTGGAGCGGGATTTTGCTAAGTTTGTTGCCACCATTTTGTCGTATGACAGGAAAGGATAGGACTGTCAGTTTGCTATATCAGCGCGACAAAGCTCGACTTACGAACTGGGCTAAGGGCTTCATTGTCGAGACGTTCCCATTTTCTGTCGATATACCTTGGCCTGTTCGTCAGGAGTGCGCCGAAGAAGCGTTTTCAAGAAGTGTTTGCAAGCTCTTAGAAAAGTACCCAGTCTTGGTTGAAGAAAATTACCAACGAAGCGAAAGGGTACTGTTCGGCATTCTTCGTAATGAAGTGCGTCAGATATTCTTCGAGCGTTCAAAGCAAAGAGCATTGGACCGTGGCGAGATAATTCCATTTATGGCCGCTTACAATGCAAGGCAACGCGGGCGCGATAGGAGAAGCTACTTACGGAAGCAGGGGAAGAAACGCTACTATCAACTGAAGCAAGACCCTGTAAAATACGCCGCCTACCTTGATGCGCGTAAAGCTCGTAACCGACAGAGATACCAAGAAAAGAAGGCTGGTACCTTTGTTGATAGGCGTAGGTTTGTTGCGACTGACCCTTACAAGCACATGAAGTTTGTTCGAGATGAAGGACTAATTTCGCCTCTACCGCAGCATATCTAACTTTATGACCACTCTGCCCTACGAAGCCGCCCGCAAGGATTCATTACAAGACCCAATCACATAGAAGATGAAAAGTATTTACTTCAAGGAGGTCGAGTTCGCGCACTTGCGGGTCAAGGTGAAGTTCTGCGACCTATCGAAGCTCAAAGGTGTGCCGATACAAGGCTCCGGCTACACCACTCTCTTGTCGCACGATGAGCTAGCCAATCTCGAAGTGGGGGTATTTATTCAGGACATCGAAACGAGCGTTAAGAGCCTCGAATGTATGCCCACCCTATTTCATGAAATAACCCATGCCGTGCAGTACATCTGTGAACAGCGCGGGATAGATATGGAGCTTGAAAAGGAGAGTGTGGCCTACATGGTTCACTATCTCGGAGAAACTGTGATGGGCTTGCGCGACAAAGCAAAAGCCCCCTCAAACACAAACATATAAATCTTATGGGAACTTCAATGCCAGAACTGCCGGACTTCCCGCTTACCGGCACGTGGGATATTGGCGGGCTTCACCTTACGTGGGACTTTACTGACCTTGCTCGTGAGAAAAAAGCAATGAAACCAGTGGTAGTCCTGCCAAATGGCCGCGTATGTATGCCCTTTATTGGAATCTATTAACCCCCACAAAGGGAACACAATAAAACATGGAAAAGGAATGCCGATTCGGTCATACATGCACCAGTTCGTGCGGAAACGACTATGATTGTCCGTGCCAAGCAGACCATTGCTGTGCTGTAACAGAAGAGTGCGAGGGGCCGGAACATTGCGATGACCACTATTTAACAGAAGAGAGGGATATAACTATATGAAAGACGAACTACGCGAAAAAGAGACATCACAGCAGGTATATGACCGATACTGGAAGCATTTGGTAGAGGTAAACGGTGTGGTTGATATGGAGTTGGTTAAGAATGAGCTTGCAGACTATGAGTTTGTTCTCGACCAAGTGCCGCTCGTGTACTGCGAACTCACTGGGAGTCGTGTCAGTAAGCCAAACACCTATGCGTTTGAAGTGATTCGAGAGGCGCAGAACTACATTGAAGACTCAAGGAACTCAACCGCACTTGATGACATCGAGATGTTCGCTGAAGAATGCGAGACCAAGGAAGAATTAATGGAGCAAATACGCGACTATCTCGCGGAAAAAGACTAGCCCCCTAGAAAAGAGAGAGGGAAACAAGAAGGATATGACTGCACTATTTTATTTCTTTCCGCTTGGGCAGGTTGTAATAGCTTCGTTTATTGGCTTACTAATCGTGCTAGTGATGCTTTATTTTTTCACTCGGTGAGTCTAACCCCCTCATATAAGAAAGTAATCCACGGCCGTAACTAATGAGTGGATAACTCTCTTTCTCCGCGAAACCCTGCTGTACAATACCTAGATGGCCGCACATAGGGGCAGACCATTCACGGAAGCACATAAAGCTAAACTCCGTGCAGTAAAGTTAGGGAAGAAGTATCCCAACCGTAGGCCAATGAGTCAGGAACAGAAGGAAAAGATGCGTCAGGCATACTGGGCCAAGCAGCAATCCCAGGGAAGGGCTGCTAGTTTTGCAGGATTCTCTCTAGCTTCAACGAAGAAACACCCAGAAATAATAACGAAACTCTGCATTTCATGTTCACGAAAGTATTTAGTAAAGCTCCGCTGTCTCTTTTGCTCATGATAAAGAACACCCGGCAGAAATGGGACAATAAGATAGGGCGGTTTGTCCCCGTTCTGGTGGAAAAGAAGTGGTCTATGTCCGACCATGATGAGGAACTATCTGCTCCACTCATCCCCAAAGACTTCATTCCCGATGGGTTTCTCCAAACCTGGGACGTGCCAACGAATCGCTACATTCTGCGCGGAGACCGTACATCCATCCCTAATGGATACGAGTGTAATCTGTGCTACCTGCCGGGTGGTATACTAGCCCTATATCAGTCAGGCGTAATAAACCCGCATATGAGCGAAGAAAACACCGTAGTTGAGGAAAGTACCGTTGAACCCGTAGAAGAGGCTGTAGAGGCCAATTCTGACCCTGTAGAGGCCGTCGTAGAGGACATTCCAGAGGATGCTGTACCCTCACCAGAGGTTCAGGCAGTCGAAGCGGCAGAAATGCTCGCAGATGAGAAAGAGTCCGAGTCGGCTTAACTATGGATTTGCGACCCAAGGTAATGAAGAAAGCCGAGGCTAAGCTCCAGGCTTTCGGTAGAAGCATGGGAAATGGGTATCAAACCCTGTATAACGACATAAAGAAATACGGTGTTCACCCCATGAATGACGCTGGTATCCACGGAAACCCAACCAAACAGAAGAAATAGTGCCAGGTGAGACGAGAAACACCCCCGATTGACGGGGGTTTTCTCTTTCTCTGCGAAACCGCAATTACCGTGCGGATTTCCCAAGAGCCGACCCAGTTATTCCGATGCGCTCGGACTGGGTGCCGGGCCTTGCTCCTTGCTTTTGGACGGGTACTTCTCGCTCCTTGCCTTGTTCATCTTCGCGCTGTGCTCCTTGCGTTGTTCAGGCGTTTGCTTTGCCCAGCGCGTGCGCCTAGCTTCCGCGAGGTGTTCGCGCAGGGTCTTATCCGGCATGTACGTTCTTGGTATGGGCTACTAAATACTTCACTCGCTTCTTACAGAGTGGACATACCTTTTTGTATTCCACTTTCTTTGCGGTTCCACGCGCCCGTACAGGCTTGCTCATGGCTATAAGCACCTGCATATCCTCTACACTCTCGGCAGTTGCCGTGAGACTTCCACGCACTATTTCAATACGCATAACCTATTCTGTTAGTTGATAGCTTGCCCGTTCCATTCCGGTAGGCAGTAGTATCCTCGTACCTGCCACCTATCCCGCGATAGGTGGCAGGGCGGGGAGGCTAAACGAGGTTTACAAAGTTGCTATCGTCTTCTTTTATTGCTCCACACTCGTTGCACTCGCCCGTTTCTTCGTCCCACTTGTGCGCTGTCTCGCCCTCGGTCATAGGCTTGTTGTCCTCGCCTAGTGATGACGGGCAAACTTCTGGGTCTAGTAGATATTCATTCATAGTTCTGTCAGTTATTCCCCGAAGTAAAAGCACCTTGCGTACGTTAGTAATGCGTCTATGTCCTCCTGCGTGAGCCCGTCCAGGCGCGTCCAGGGTGTACCCCAGTCCTGGTATTCGAGTTGTGCTGTGGTAGCGGTCATGTCGGATAGTTTGCCCTTGATACGCACGGCAGGGCCACCCGTACAAAGCAGGATGGTGTACCAGTCTGCGCTCATTTCCTCCACGCTTGAAGCCCAGTCCGAGCGCACCTGTATGTCGAGCGCGTCATTTTGGATAGCTTCACGGGCTAGCTCCTCGCGGTCAGTGCGTTCATCCCCTCGCGCGGCATTATCATCCATATACGCACCTTCCTCTAGAGCCTCTACCATCTCCTTGATACTTTCTAGCTGTGCGAGTGCTTGTGAGCGTGCGCGTTCACGTTGCCACGAATGGCCGTGTGCAGTGTTTTCGCATGAACGGTCAGCACATATTTCTTTTTCCATAACGGTAATAAGTTAGTCGGGTCTAATATGCCCGTACTTGCGCCCGTAAAGGCGCAAGGCGGGGACGTTAGCTGATAGCTTTCAGCTTTGCTACGCGCTTTGCTTCTGCTTCTGCAGCACGCTCGTCAGCGATACGCTTGCGCGTCTCCCAGTTCTTCCGGTTCTCCTCGTTGCGGGCCTTGCGCTTGTTGCGCTCCTCGTATGCTCCCGTCTCAATCATGTTAGCCATGTACGCGCCTACGGCTTCCGGTGTGTTCTCCACTCCCTGATACTCGATAAGGTCGGCTAGCTCTCCTTCTTCGATATCGAACGTGAGCGTATCCGTCTTATCGTCGTAGGAAAGGTCTATTGCGTATTTGCGGCTTGCGTCCCGTAGCAGTCCTGGCTCGCGGTAGTCGCCGTATAGCCATTCATGCCGCAAATCCTTGTAACCGCGGTCATTGGCTTCCTGTACGGCAACGGCGAGCGCGTGAGACTCGTCTAGCGTGCCGTCCTGCACCTTTTCTTTCAATTCTTCCGTGAAGCGTGCGAGCCGTTCCTGATAAAGCTCGGCATTCTCGATAAAGAGCTTTGCTTCTGCCTTGGTCAGTTGCGCGAGGAAGTCAGTCTCGTAGTCGTATTCATCGAGCGTGTACTGCTCGTACTGGTCAAGCCAGTCCCGGCTATTGTCCTCGATATCGTTAAAGTCGCTACCGCATACGGCAATTGAAAGCATGTCTATCTGTTGGCCCGAGCTATTGCCGTACTTTTCATAATCAGTCTCTAGCACTAGTTTTACGTTCTCCATTGTATTCTCGCGCCTTGTGCGCGGTTATTTAGGGTCTAAATCGCCCTATACAAGCCCCGTAAAGGGCTTGAAAGGATTGTCTAGCCTATGAGATGAACGTCTAGAAGCGTGAGGATGAATGAAAGCCCTACAAAGTAAGTAACAAGTACCAGCGTGAGGATGAGCGAAGTACGGTACTTTCTCCGCGAAACGGTACGTCTACGTTCCATTTCCGCGCGGCACTGTTCGATAGGGGTCATACTAGAGCTTAGAGATAGGCGTGCTCATAATCTCCCCGTCGAGTAGCCCAAAATGAATAGCCATTGAATGCCAGAAGAAACCCTCAAATGCTTCCCGTGTACCGCATTGGCCGCATATCTCGTAGTCCACATACCGGCTCAATGCTCCTGCACCTTCCATAAACTCCCCTTTCCTGCACACTCCACAAATCTTCTTGATGTCCATATCGGATGTATCGAGTAGGTTATAAGCTCGATATACACACCCTATCACCGTGTACGTAAGGAGTCAAGCGCGTGGGAAGATACCTGTGGATATCTCTATAAAGAATAGAGAGAGGAAGTGGTGAGGTATAATGGACCTTATATATGTTGAACACTGATAAGCAAGAAATGGCGAATATACCCGTTATTACTGATTGGCCTGATGAGGAACTAGATACACCTATAAGACAGGTTAAACGTGGCGCATGGGTAAAGGGACAGTCAGGAAACCCAGCAGGTAGGCCAAAAGGCCCGACAATCAAGGAATGGGTAAAAGAGCGTATGTTAGCCATGAATGACGAGGAACGGGACAAATTCCTTGAAGGAATCCCCAAACTAGCCATATGGGAAATGATAGAAGGTAAGGCGCAGGAGACTAAGAACATAAGCGTTACCATTCCAAAGCCTATCCTTGGTGGCCTAACACAAGATAGTGAGCATATAGGCCCTGCAATAGCCCATGAGGTACTGGATGAATCCCCTAGCTCGGACGTTTAACACCCCTTAAAAGGGCATATAGAGCCTATGTAGCACATAGTTGTAGCACATAGTTGAACGAGCAGGATACAGGCACATACCCCTACACGTTGAGAGCGCATGGGGGTACTAGGGGTCAATATCGCATACCTAAGCCATATCCGTACCCCACCCCCCATGCCCCAAGTTCGGGTCGAGCGTTGTTGTTAATAGATACAGAACACAAATTTTTCTCCTTTGAGAATATGTAGCATCTAGTTGTAGCATCTAGTTGAGCATCCACTAGATGCTACAATAGCAGCATGGACTACTGTAGTAGGTGTAGGAAGCAAACGAATAGAAATCTCCTGCACATTCATAGCACCTACATAAAGAAGGATGGTACGAAAAGGTTCACCTACTGGTGTCGTGCTTGTACTGCTAAGAGGGTATACGACTACCGTGTGAAGAAAGGGAATACTATATAGACATATGACATACGAGTACATGAAGTTGGAGGACACTGATGTATACAGCTTCTCCTTGGAGGATGTAAACCATCTTGGGAGGAAGGGGTGGAGGGTAATATCATGGCTGTATTCTGATACTGGGTATGAGGCGGTCCTTCTTGAGAGGGAAAGACCATAACGGTAAATAAGATTCTTTCATGGAATACATAGTAACGACGGCGGTTAAGAAGATTCTCACGCTCAAGAAGCGGGTTAGAATCCTCCAGGGGTCATCTTCAGCCGGGAAGACTATTGCTATGCTCCTTATACTCATTGAGAGGGCGCAGTTGGAGAAGGGTAAGCTCTTTTCGGTGGTCTCCGAGACCCTTCCCCATCTCAAGAAGGGGGCGATACGAGACTTTCTCTCCATCATGGAGGGCCATGGGTACTATAGGGATGCTCAGTGGAATAGGACTGACTATATATATACGTTTGAGAGTGGGACGAAGATTGAGTTCTTCTCGGCAGATTCCCCTGACAAGGTGCGAGGGCCACGAAGAAACGTGCTTTTCATCAACGAGGCCAACAACATATCCTATGAGACCTATACCCAGCTAGCGATTAGAACCTCGGAAGAGATATACCTCGACTACAACCCGGTATCTGAGTTCTGGGTACACGATGAGGTTATCCCCCACGCGGAGCATGACTTCCTTATACTCACGTACAAGGACAACGAGGGACTGCCTGAAACGGTGGTGAAAGACCTGGAATCAAGAAGGCACAACGTCGGTTGGTGGAAGGTGTATGGAGAAGGGCTTCTTGGAGAGGCGGAGGGGGTTATCTACCCTCGTTGGAGGCAGGTGGACCAGATACCAGAGGGAGCAAGATTGGAACGATATGGCCTAGACTTTGGCTATTCTAACGACCCAACGGCCCTTGTAGCTATCTATTACTATGACCAGGGCTACATAGTAGACGAAATCCTCTTCCAAAAGGGCATGAGCAACAAGCAGATAGCGGATACCATCAACGCCCAGGACAAAAAAGCTCTGGTCATCGCGGATGCGGCAGAACCGAAGTCCATAGACGAGATTCGGGCCTATGGAATCAACATCATCCCCGCCGTTAAAGGACAGGGTTCCGTCCTCCAGGGTATTCAAATCGTGCAGGACCAGAGCATTTCAGTAACAAAGAGGAGTACCAATGTCATCAAGGCCAACAAGAACTATGTGTGGCAGACGGATATGGATGGAAAGCCAACCAACATGCCTGACCACTTCTGGTCTGATGCTATGGATGCAGTACGGTATGCGCTCAGTAGCATCGCGTCACTCAAGGCGAGACAGGAATACGCACGAAACCTTCCACGGAGACCGCAGAAACAACGAATTAACGAAGCTAGATAGCACCCTAAAAGACAGTGTGCGGTATAATTAACAACATGCTAGACAAAAACGGTGAAGACCTCTCCAAGTTCAATACGAACAAACCTGCTTTCATTCCTGAAAGCGTGTATAAGGCACCCAAGAAGAAGCCGGGACGACCAAAGAAGGTCAATGCTATGGGCAGGAAGATAGAGGAGCCGAAAGTCGAGGAGAAACCACCAGAGAAGACCTATGAAATCTCCATCACCATTGGTGATACTACGGTCGTAGGTAAAGGGACTACCCCGCTAGAGGCACTAGAGTCCATAAAGACACCAGATAAGATAACTACCAAGGTATTTATCTCCATCACTGACGGAACCCGGACGAAGGACATCATGTACATGCCCGACAAGGCGAAAATCATGTTCCGACCCACCGCACGCTACCTTTACGCGAGGAATCTAGGCTTTTTACTGAAATGAAGCCCTACAATCTAGCGGCAACACTGGTTAGATTCAGTCATGGCTTCCATGTATTCGAGGTGGATACGAAGAAGGCGACGTTTCATGGCCTAAAATGGCGTGATTTGGGTGGATTCGGGAAAAAGAAGTTCGAGAACCTCGTTTATCTAGAAAGTACCAAGAAACCAATGAAGATTCTCTATACATGAAGCACTATTCAACTATATTCGAGTACATCAAGGGCCAGATAAACGAGTACGACAACCGTAACGGTATCCAGCTCCAAGGAAACTGGAGCTGGAGCATGAAGGAACACCTAGAAACCTCCTTCCTCTACATTCACAGCCAGCTCAAGACCGGGAAGGACGATTTCAAGCCCGTAAAGAACATCATACGGCCTATCTTGAACCTTCAGCACCGGACTGAGGATATTGAAGTGAAGGACGTACAGATTTATGTAAATGACCCGGAGAAGTACCACCTCTCCTTCCTGGTGAAGAAGTATCACGATGACGTATTTGTGCAGGAAAACGATATGGATACGTTCTTTGACGAACTGAACGTCTCTCGTATCGACTATGGCGCAGGACTCTCAAAACAGCTCAATCGCCCTTGTCCTGAGATGGTCCCTCTCCAGTCCATAGCGTTCTGTGACCAGACCGACATGCTTTCTGGGCCTATCGGCATCAGGCACTACTACTCTCCTGACCAGTTGAAGGACATGGAGAAGGTAGGGTGGGGCAAGAAAGAGAATAGGGCCACTCTCACGATAGACGAACTCTTGCTCCTCGCGCGGGAAGAGAAGATAGAGGATGAAAAGAGCAACAAGACCCCAGGACGGTATGTAGAAATCTATGAAGTCCACGGGAACCTCCCTGCTACCTTCGCAGACCCAGACGCAAGGTCTACGGCATACGAAACGAGACTATTCATCGTTGGTTTTTATCAGAGCAAGAACTCAGACGAGAAGAATGGGGTCATCCTCTACACCGCACTAGAGCCTGAACTCCCATTCAAGGTCATCAAGCGTGACCCGGTATATGGGCGTGCGCTCGGGTTCGGCGGCGCAGAAGAACTCTTTGAGTCCCAGGTATGGACTACCTACGACATGATGCGGAAGATGGACATGCTTGATGCTGCGTCCAAGACTATCATTCTCACGAACGACCCTGCCCTCGCTACGAGGAACAACCTCCGTGAGATGGATAACATGGAGATTGTGGACGAGGCAGTTGGAGGAAATACCCGCCAGATGGATACCTTCCCACGAAACGTGCAGCTATTCACTCAGTCCCTTCAGGAGTGGGAGGAGCACGCACAGACGATGGGAGCCGCTACCGAGGCCGTTCTCGGAGAAAGTCCAAGCGCAGGAACCCCATTCAAGCTCCAGCAGCAGGTCATCGCGCAGGGTCTCGGACTCCACGAGTACCGTAGGGGCCAGTACGCAAAGCACCTGGAAGAGATATACAACGACTGGATTATCCCCCACATAGAGAAGAAGATTTGCGAAGGAGCCACGTTCCTCTCCGAACTCTCCCTCGAAGAGATGCAGTACGTCATGGACAATCTCGTGACGAACCTGGCGAACCAGAGGGTGATAGAGATGGTTATTGCTGGTGAAGACGTTACCCAGGAATCCATAGAACTCTTCAAGGAACTCACCCGTGCCGAGTTCAAGAAGAAGGGCAACAAGCACTTTATTGAGATTCTCAAGGGAGAGTTCAAGAAGAACAAGCTCAAGGTAAAGGTCTCTATCAAGGGCAAGAGCAAAGACCTCGGTGCTCGTACCGATGGTCTGGTCAACGTATTCAGGCAGATAATCGCCAATCCAGCCGTGCTGCAAATCCCTGCAATCGCAAGGATATTCAACGATATCATCGAGAGTTCTGGTCTCGACCCAGCAGACTTCACGGGTATCACCCAGGCACAGCTACAAAGTGCCTCACCACAGCCAGGGCAGACCCCGCAAGGTGCTGAACAGCCAATGCTGACCCAGCCTGGCCTAACCGCACAGCCACAGAACGCATGAAATCCGACATCCTAAAGGTTATCGCAGACAACCCTGCACTTACTGAGGAACTGAAAGCCCTACTTGACCGCTACTTCTCCATCGAAACGCTCGATACGAATGGGGTGCCGAACGCTGAACTCGGTGGGATAGTCCGGGCGCGGTTAGAAGGAAAGAAACTGATAGACGAAGCCTTCTTCGAGTTAAGGCGGTACGCCACACCTAAAGCGAGGAAACTGAAGGTAAACGAAGCACGATAATATGTTTGACAATAACTTATTGGTATAATTATAAAAATATGAAACTAACACAATCACTACTCTATGTATCGGGTGCGGTTTTGTTCCTTGCTCTTGCAGTCATTCTAACGGGTAATCCTTTCTATGTGAAAGCATCTGACGCAACGGTAATACCAGCGACAGTAGCAACAAGCTCAAACCCAACCGTGGGTACGACAGGGGTATTGGTCTTCGCAACAAGCACTTGTTCAGCGCGTATCGTCACGACCTATGCTAGTCCGGTCATGATTACCTTCAGCGACCGTATTGGGCAGGTTCCTACCGGAACTTACGGACATCTACAGGCAGCATCCACTACGGTAGCCTACGATGGCGGCCTTTACGGATGTGGTGCGATGAAGATGTACGGATTCGTGTCGTCAGCCATCACGGTCTCGGAATCACGTTAATAGCTAAACAAAACCACTATGTCACTTAACCCATCTAAGATGCCCACTCTCGCGGACAAGCTCGCGCAGGAGGAGGCAGACCTCAAAGCAGAACTTGAAGCAGTAGTGAAAGATAAGGTTCGTGCCTCTAAGAAGGAGGTGAAAGCTAAAGATTAGCAACGTAACAAAACTAACAATGAAATATCTATCAATCGCCGCAATCGTTATATCAATAGCTGTGCTTGGTTTCTCCCTTTTTGGAGGCAAGGCACCAGTTATAGAGAACCCTCTCGCGGCACAGGCGGGACCAGATGTGTTTGGTTACTGGAGTGTTCACGGGTGGTTCTCCGAGGGTGGTTTGTCTACGACAGTCACCCCCGTTACGTCTACCGTGACGCTTACGGCTGGACAGTTGGAATCTGCAAAGGTCATCACCTTCACCGCATCCACGACACAGGCCGCGCTCACCGTAACGCTTCCGGCTACGACCACGTTCCCGCTCGCGCGTGAAGCTGGCACGTACCGAACATGGGTAATCGAAAACCCATTCACCGCATCAGCAACCACCACAACGATTGCAGCCGGTACTGGTGTTGACCTTCAGGAACCAGATGGTCAGAACGTAGTCATCGGTATCGACAACTACGCATGGCTCACTTGCTTCCGTCTAGCTAACACAGATATTGCTTGTCGCGTTGACGAGACCATCCCTGCTGATTAGTGAGATACGGTTTTCGGTCCGTCCAAAACTGCACTACGAGTCCTCAACCCTCCCCAAAGTTGAATTAACACCACGGTTCTCACACCTAAAGTGAATAACCCTTCTCAATCATGGACGAAATTGAACAAGACGAAATCATAGAAGACACCGAGGAAGAGACAGAGGAGACGACAGAAGAGACGAAGGAAGAACCCAAGGAAACAAAGGAGACTCCAGAGGCAAAACTGGCGCGAATCGAACGGGAAGCCAAGCAGCTTCGCAAGAAGCTCGGCAAGGAAGAGCCTGAAGTCAAAACCAAGGTAGAAGCTAAGAAAGAGTCTAAAACAGATGGACTCGACGAAACGCAGCTCGACTACCTCGACCTCAAGGGAATCTCCGACCAAGATGACATCGACCTCATCGAAAAGATAATGAATCGAACGGGACAGTCCCTTCGTGAAGTTCTCAAGGATGACTACGTGACTTCTAAGCTGGAGGCCAACAAGAAGGATAGAGAGGTCAAAGAGGCGACGCCAAGCGGTACGAAACGCAGCGGCAATCAAACCAGCGACGCTTCCGCTGTCATCGCAAGGTTCGAGGCAACAGGCCAGATGCCTGATGACTTCGCCTCACGAGAGATAGTAGTGGACTTCCTGGTGAAGAAAGACCGAAGCAACGCTCCCTCTTGGCATAAGTAGTCCTGTCCGTCTGAATTACTATTCAGACTCACTACAGTGGCTAACACATATATCTATCAGGCTGTTTGGGACACGTCCCTCGCAAAACGCCTTGATAAGTCGCAGAACTGGAAGGAGGTCAACGAAGTCGTTTACACCGACACGCAGACCCACAACTTCCCGCTCGTTTCGACATCGAACGAGCCAGCAGTAGCTACCCTCACCAACACGGCGGCGGGACGCTCAACGCTGTCGAACGTCATTCCGTTCGTAGATGTCACCGAGACGAACGAGACTCTCTCGATTGTCCTTGCTGAAATCGACTCCGTATACATCGACTATGCTGACCAGGCACAGTCGAACTACGCGAAGATTGCAGCTATGGGTGAACTTCTCGGTAAGAAGATGGGTGAGCGTATCGAGGCACTCTCGCTCGCAAACCACGCAAACTGGACCGACTTCGGTGATACGGGCGCAGGAGTTCTCGGACTCTCCGCAACCGACATCACCGTCTCGGCAACCAACATCGACGACATCATTCGTGGCGTTGAGGAGCAAATCATAACCGCAAATGGTTATGACCTTCTTCAGCAAAACGGTGGTTTCTTCATCTGGAAGCCGTCAGAGTGGACCTTCGTTAAACAGTTCATGCAGGCAAACGGCTTCAACATGGCCGACCTTGCGCTGAAGACTGGTGGCAAGATTGGTGTGGATTACATGAGCTTTACGCACTATGTATCCACCCAGCACGCTTCTGGCGGTCACACGATGGCCGGCGTGAAGGGAGTGCAGAAGCTTGGTCTCCTCAAGAGTACCTATGGAAAGACCTATGTGAACGAGATGCCAGCATCTTCGACCGCAGGTTCTCTCTCAGGTACGCAGATTCACACTCGCGCAGACTCCGGCCTTTTGGTTCCAACGAACCTCAAGCCAACTCTGTTCGACGTGAACACCGCGTAACTCTTGTTACTCATCTCTGCTACTCACCTTTGTGGGTGGCGGGATATGGGAAACAAACCAAAACAAATCAAAGTAGTAATCGGACTTCCTGCGTCCGAGATGATGAAGTCCAAGACGGCGCACGCTATCGGTGCGTTGATGCTGCATAGCGCAGATAAGGTAATAGACTTCCTCCTCATTCAGAGCTGCGACATAGCATCCTCAAGGATGTGGCTTGCGAAACAGGCAGTAGAGAAGGGGGCTACACATCTCCTCTTTATAGACTCCGACATGCTCTTCCCAAGCGATGCGCTTGAGCAGCTTCTTGCTCGTGAGAAAGATATTGTCGGGGTCGAGTACCACAAGCGGAAGTTCCCTCTAGTAACCGTGACCGCCTACCTACCAGACGTTGAGAAGTCAGAGACCGAACCATTCAAGGTGGGAGTGGCCGGAACGGGACTTATGCTCATCAACACCGAGGTATTCAAGAACCCGAACATGGACCCTAACTGGTTCTCCTTCGGTCGAAATGCAGAAGGGAAGAATGTCATCGGGGAAGATGGTTGGTTCTGTAACACAGCGCGGGACGCGGGATACGATATATTCGTGGACCCCGTGGTGAAGGTATTACACTTAGGGGAATACGCTTACTAGGACATGACTACTTCACGAACAAAGTCTGGAGCACGTACCCAAGAGTCCTGTGGTGGGATTGTGGTCGTGCTCCGCACCTTGTCCATGACACACTAATAAATCTCTATGGCACTAGCTTTCAGCGAAGGAACCAACAACACGGGTATCGTCCAACAGGTACGGTATCTCTTGCGGGTGGATTCAACTCAGTGGCCTACCGCGAAGATAGTGAACTCAGTGAATAATTGGCTTGATATGGTGACTGGCTACGCTATAGGCGCAGATAGAACCTTCCAGTGGGACGATACGAACCACACAGCTCTTCCTGAAGGTACAGAAGAACTCACCATAAACGTCGCGGATTACTCCTTCCTCACTGACCAGCAGGGCAACGCTATCCTCACCCTTCTGGGGGTATCCAGGCTCGACTCGACGACTAACAAGTACGTGGCCCTCACTGAAGTAGACCGTACCGAGGTAGATACGGGGTACTTCGGTACGACTAGCGGAACCCCAACGGCTTACGACAAGATAGCGGATAACATCATCCGTCTCGACTACCTCCCTTCCGCAACGGTAGCAAGTGGTCTCAAGTTCTTCTTCCAGCGCAGCCCCTCATACTTTGCGGCGAGCGACACTACGAAATCACCCGGCGTGGCTCCAGTCCTTCACCGAGGGTTCGTCATAGCGGCAGCATACGATGGCGCACTCACGCTCGGTCTTCCGAATCTCCAGGCTCTCTCGATTGAACGAGACAAGGAGGAAGCAAAGATGAAGGACTACTTCGCCACTGACCGAAACCGAGACAAAGAGCCTAATATGTCTATGCGGCCGATAAACTTCCGATGAGTATAACCAATACATCAAAACCAAGTGCTCCTTCCTTCACCAATAGTACGAGGGTTGTGCCGTATGAAACGTGGGACACTATAACGACCACCTGGGATACCGAGACACGCACCTGGGACGACATGGCGAGTAACATGAGTAACACTTCCCGTGTGTCAGCTTCTATTACTAACGTAGCGAAACCGTAGTATGGCTACTATTACTTCAATCGCAGGGTCGGACAATATCTCCACTTCCGATACTGTCATCAACACCAACTTCACTAATCTCAACTCTGACAAGATTGAGACCTCTGTACTCGATACCGATACCGCACTAGCGGCGAACTCCGACGCGAAGATTCCTTCCCAGAAGGCGGTGAAGGCTTATATAGATACTTCTGGAGGTGCTAACGCGAGTGAGACAGTACGCGGTATCGTCGAGGAAGCTACGGATGCTGAAGTCACAGCAGGGACGGCGAGTGGGGCTACTGGCGCGAAACTCTTTGTGAGTCCAGCAAAACTTGCCACTCGTCTATCTGGAGGAACGAATCCAGTTATCCGCAAATATGAACAAGCAGGAAGTCCTGCCACTTGGACGAAACCGGCCGGTTTGAAGTACGTTATTGCTGAATCTATCGGCGCAGGTGGAGGCGGTGGTGGAGGCAGCAATTCCGGTACTGACGACGTATCAGGTGGAGGTGGAGGTGGTGGAGGTTACTCACGTAAACTTATCGCTGCCGCTTCTCTAGGTACTACGGAGACGGTTACAACTGGTGCGGGTGGTGCAGGAGCATCTGGAGCTGGTACTGGTACTACTGGCGGCACTAGCTCCTTTGGTAGCCATTGTTCTTCAGCTGGTGGTGTTGGTGGAGTTGGTGGGGGTACAGGAGGTGCTGGAGGAGCTGGCGCAAGCGGTGATATTAACTCTAATGGTGGCGCCGGTGGACCTGCGGCCGGTAGAGACTTGGGCATTGATGGTATTGGTGGCTCTGGTGGCCCTTCATACTTTGGCGGTAGTGGTGCGGGTGGTACTACCGGGAATGGTAGCAGTGGCGGCTCGTACGGCGGCGGTGGTGGCGGCGCAGGCGGTCTCAATCTTGGTGGTGACGCCACGGGTGGTACTGGGGGTAACGGTGTCGTGATTGTGACCGAGTACTATTCCTAAGACCTATGTCTAAGACCGTAGAACTAAAGATTACAGACTTCAACGGCGGAATGGCGGATGATATCCGGCAGTCTACTTCCAATGCGTTCTCCATCTCGAAGCACTTCGATATCTTCTCGAACCCGAAGCGCCTGACTCCATATCGCTCCCTTGAGGCCGATACTGAAACGAGCGTGTCAGCCACCGACCTTGAGCAGTATTTCGTACGAGATTTTGTATATGCCTCTGCTTCAGCGAAGCTCTATGGTCTTGGACAGACTGGCGCAGGACTCACAAAGATAGTATCAAAGGCAGATGCAACGACAGGAAACTGGACACTGGATGCTTCTTCGGAGGGTAACGGAGCAGTTAAAAACGGATGTTTGGTGGAGTATAAAGACTATCTCTGGGGCTTTCAGGGAACAACCCAGGTATTCCGTTGGGGGCTTCTTTCGGGGACTCCGAGCATCACGAACTCCCAGGGGACGGTAGGAACCATCACAAGTGTCGCGCAGGGAGTCATCGCAAAGGACGACCAGCTCTACCTCCCCTATAACAACAAGATTGTTCGTGTGTCGTCAGGTGGAACCGTTACTGACGCAGCACTCACCCTCCCAACGAACTTCAAGATAACGAGCGTCTGCAACTACGGTAACTACCTGGCTATCGCTTGTGCGCCTATCTCTACATATAACGGAACATCGAAGGTCTTCCTATGGAACCTCACCTCTGCTGACGTGCAGGAGGCGATTGACTGGGGAGAGGGTGAACTCAGGGTACTTGAGACCGTCGAGGGCATGTTGGTCGGTATCACTGACCGCTATTTGAATAACGCTACAGGAGCAGGGCGTGGTTCGATGATAATACAGACGTACTCAGGAGGTGTCCCACAGGTAGTGAAGGAGGTGTTCACGCTCGCCCTGTCAGGAAAGACCATGCCAATCTCTAAGGCGGTGAAGAACAACCGACTCTTTTTCGCTGCGAAAGTAATGACGAACACCGCAGGAACCACGTATAACGAGGGCATCTGGTCATTCGGCAGGAAGAATGTGGGCTACAACTACGCCCTCACCCTAGACATCATCGACGAAAATATAGATACCGATGGCATCCAGGCGTTCGGCACAGCAGCAAACTACTTCTTCATCGCTCATTCGGGAGACGGAAGTATCGACAAGACGAATGACGCTGCAACCTACGCCTTTACCAGTATCTACGAGTCCCAGATATTCGACTTCGGAGACGCTGATGCGGATAAGCGCTTAGAGGCCGTACGGGTCGCTTTTAGGAAGCTGGCAGCAGGTGAGGCGGTAACTGCAAAGTATCGCTGGGATGATGCTACTAGCTGGACAACCATAGGCACAGCGTCAACCGACGATGACAAGTCCCATACCTTCCTCTCGGTAGAGGCAACGGATACGCCATTTGCAAGCGGAAGGGAGCTGGAAATTAGACTAGAGAGTACCGGAGGTGCCGAAATCCTTGGGTTGAATCTACGAGCCACTATTCAAGACAACGTATGACCCCTGAACAGATAGAAGAATTGAAGAAACTCCGTGAAGACCTAACCGCTCTCAATGCGGAGTTCTATCTCAATAACTTCTCTTCAAGCCAAGACTTCAATAAATACAGCCGATTCAACACGCGCATAAAGGTTCCTACCCTCTCGGCCACACCCGCTACGTGTGAGATAGGGGAACTCTGCGTGGTATCTGGTACGGGGAAGGCATACGTCTGCTCGGCAGCGAATACGTGGACCGTTATCGGAGCACAAACAGCGTAAATGCTATAATACACTTATAAAACATGGCAACCTCCTCCAAATCTCGCAAGACTGTCTCCATCGGAGGCAAGAACTTTAAGTCTGGTTCTAAGGCTGCAAACGCCGCAGTATCCGCAGGCGGAACCGTCTCACGAGACGCCACCCAGATACGGACAAATGCCGATGCTTCTAAAGCCGCTACGGGCGCACGGAACCTTGCTGACCCACTCACCGTAAATGAGAACAATGGAGGAACCACCCCAAGCTACATTCCTCCTCCTACTATCACCTCAGCCAATCTGACTCCAACAACGGGTCTAAATGTAGGTGCCACTCCTCCCGTCTCAAACACAGGAACAAATGCCATGACCCTTATGTCTGGCGCAGCAGCCGCAGGTGCAGTTCCTCCTCCAACACCAGAGGCAGCAAACGCCGATGCTGCACTCAAGAAACTCGTCGCTTCAATGAACGAAGCACCAGAGTCAGCAGAAAAGATACTGAAAAAGACTAAGAAGGAGGCAGGTCTTGACCAGAAACAACAGCAGGTAAATACCTACCAGGCTCAGTTGAACGCCATCGTAGCCAAAAGCCAGGCAGACAAACTCGCACTTGTCGGTCAGGGACGGGGTGTGGAGGAACGTATCATAGGAGGTATACAGGCTCAAATTGACCGTGAGGCAGCGATACAGTCCCTACCCATAGCTGCACAGCTCTCAGCCGCACAAAACGACCTACAGGCCGCACAGGACCACGTAGACACCTACTTCAAGATACGTTTGGAGGATGCACAGGCGAAGTACGACAGGAAGATAAAGGTAAATGAACTGGCCTACAACTACGCTGATAGTAAGCAGAAAGCGGCCCTTGAAGAGCGAAGAAGGGTAGAGGACAGGAACTATGATACCCAGCGAGACAATCTAAATTACGCACGAGACCTGGCGAATCTAGCACTCTCTACGGGTCAGTCATCCCTCGCAGCAAGTATCCTTAAATCCGACATGAGCGCAGAGTCACTCGCTAATTACGCGAGCGGTATCCGGGTGCCTCAGAAGAGTACTGGTTCTGGTGGTTCAACCACCCCGCTTGGGATACTCGATATCGCCAGGTACAACGAACTGTATCCTGGTGCCGGAGTTGTACCTGGGGACTCGGAGGCAGTAGCGAACGCTAAGGTGGCTGCAAGCAACTCGCCAGCAGGTCAGAGGGCAGCACTTGTGGCTGGGTTTGCTTCAGATGTTGGTAAGGTTCCCTATGCAGACACGGTGAAAGCAATCAACAGTAATCCGGCATTTGCTGATAAGGCTGCTGCCTTGAGCGCGGCAGCAGAGGCGTATGGAGTTGTTGATAAAGCAAATGCTCCACCATCTAAGATTGAGCAGGAAATAGCCCAACTCTCTAAGTCAGGCATATTAAATGCCGGTGATGTAAGAGCTTCTTTGAAGAGCCGTGGCTATAGTTACAGTGAAATATACGATTCAAGTGCAGCGAACTTCATCGACAAAATCAGCTACAGCCTATTTGGTAGATAATTATGTCTTTCGCTTCTGACTTCGGGAAGAAGACATCAACAACCCAGACGGGTTCTTTCGCATCCACATTCGGGAAGAAACCAAGCTCTAAGCTCGACCTCGGAACGCTTGACGGCCTTCGAGCTAAGGCAGACGAGATTGGATTCGCAGAAGAAGCAGCGAAGATAGTAGACACCAAACCAAAGCTGTCGGCTCTTCAGCGTCTTGGAAAGGGTCTTGGCGCGTTCAACCCTGCTGAATCTATACTTACAGGGCAAGAAGAAGGTGCCATTGCTGGACTCATTGAGTATCCAAAGAGAATAGGGCAGAGTCTCGGTTCTGCCCTTACGGGTGTGGACTATGGGGGTACACAGCGCGGCTTTAAGGAAGTCGCGGAGAAAGCTGGTATAGAAAATGGGATAGCCAAGTTTGGTATCGGATTTGCGGGAGATGTTCTTCTCGACCCAACAACCTATCTTGGCGGCGCAATAGTGAAAGGAATCGGATGGGGGGCAAAGACGGTTGGAGGTGCTGCTTTGAAGGGGGTAGGAAAGGTAGCCCCAGAGACAGAGGCGGGACTTCGTATGGCTGGTACTGGTCTGAAGGACGCTCTTGGTAGGTCTTTTGTATACGGGTATAAGGCAAGTGACGGTGCGCCAACAGATGTACTGACCTTCCTCTCTAAGCAACAGAGGTCTCTTCTTGAACTTGGAGCCTCAAACCTGGCGAGGCTTGGTACGGGAGTCCTTTCAAAGTCACAGCAAGAAGAATTAGTACTCAAGCTCGCGGCAGGTAAGCGTGCGGAGTTCGCTGCTCGTGAGGCGGGTAAATCAACAGAAGAGGCAGGTGCAATAGCTCGTGAAACGGCCCAGTCTTCTGACCCACTTGTCCAGAAGACCATCGAGGAGCAATCAGCACGCTCTAAGGAGTTCGCTGACGAAGCCGGTATAGAGAATCCATACGAGACGTATTTCCCTTTCATAAAGAAGGATAAGGTGGAGAAATTCCTTGCCGAAACCAAGGGAATCCAGGTGGGGAGTGAGGGATACCGTAAACAGTTTAAGAATGTCCTCACTGATGAGGATATAGAACTCGACCCAGCAAAGGCTTTCTTCACCCGCGAAGCACAGGTACTCACAAACAAAGAAACCAGGGAGTTCCTCACTGATTTCGTGGGTAAGTACGGCAAGGGACTCGACGAGTTCGCTAACTCAGACGATGCGGCTAAGGCCGGATTCCAGATAGTTAGAGAGAAGGGTATCTTCGGTAAAGAACTTGGGTACGTCCATGAGTTCGATGCAAAACTCCTGCGCGACTCTCTTTCTCCAGAGTTCCAGTCGATAGATATGCTCGCTAAGGCAACAGGCTTTGACGCGATTACCTCACTTTTCAAACGGTCTGTCACTGGGTTGTTCGCACCGTTCCACATACGAAACCTAGTGTCGGGACACATACAGAACTACGAGGCTCTCGGAATAGCCGCATTGAACCCACGCACTATCGCCATAGGACAGAAGATTGCCTTTCTCATGGGAAAGGGTGACAAGTTCCCAACTGAGGTTATTGAAGTAGGGGGGAAACAGATGCCTTTTAATGAGGTGATTAAACCTTTCGCTGACCGCTTTTCGGGGGATACATTCTACAATGCTGACTTCGAGGTGGCATTGAAGAATGGTGGTGCATTGAAAAGCCTCGCGGGGACGTTCTCGAAGGAGAGGATAAAAGAGACGGTGAAAACCGTTGGATTTGGACAGGAAGCAATACCATTTAAGATTGCTAGAGCAATAGGACAGTTCATCGAGCATCAGCAGAAGGCAACGGCGTACGTGGCTGCTCTCGGTCAGGGCAAAACCATACCCGAGGCACTCGCTTTTGCAGAGAAAGCAGGGTTCGATTACCGCGCACTCACTCGATTCGAGAGCCAGGTCATGCGGCGCATCATCCCGTTCTACTCGTTTACGAGAAAGAATATCGAACTGCAACTCCGTACTCTTGGAGAGAATCCGCAACGTATCAACCAGATACTCAAGTTCTTCGGCAATAATCCTCTCGAACTGGTCGGGCTTCACTCTACTGGGCCACTCACTGAGGAAGAAAAGAAAGAACTTCCAGCGTTCATTAGAGAGTCTATCGGTATCAAATTGGAAAATACTCCAGACGGACTCAAGCAATACGTGTCAGGGTTTGGTACGCCTATTGAGGCGTTCACCCAGCTATTCGGAGCGAACCCGATACTTCGCACGATTAGCCAGATGAACCCGCTTCTAAAGGCACCTATTGAAATCGGCATAGGTAAGGATTCGTTCCGGCAGCGTGACCTGGATGACGTGTATACGGCCGACGAATACAAGCTAGCTCCACAGGTAGTGAAGGATTTGCTCGACCTCAAGGTGGTACAGAAGCCTATCCTAGAGAAGAACGCACAAGGAAAACTCGTCAAGGTCGGGGAGAAGACCGTATATATCGCAGACCCGCAGAAGCTCCTCATCGCTCGTTCCCTATTCACGTCTCGTGGAGTGTCCTATATCGACCAGATATTCGATAACGACATCGAAGGTATGGCGAAGTTCATCAAGAACACGACTGGCGTGAAGATAAACGAGATAGACCTTGAACAGCAAGCCGCACTTAATGAGCGGGACAAGAAACGTAAGCTCGAAGACCTCCTAACAAGGACAGGCGAAGTCGCCACATTTAGCAAAGTCTATGAACCCAAACAGTAATCAGTCGCTATACAGCGGATGGCCTGCGCTACCGCCTTGGCTGGGACTCACACTATCTCCAGTTGAGGTGCTCCCGGCTATCGCCAGGCAAATCACCAGAAACAACACCAGACCGATTGCTCCAGAAAGAGTTTCATTCATACGGATAGGGATACCATTGCGGTATAATAGTGTCAAACCATGACTCCTCAAGAGAAACTCGATAAGCTTGAAGCAGTCCTTAAACTGGTGGACGAATCTCTCACCCGAGAGGAGTTTGTCGATGCCTTCGCGGAGGTCGTAAAACTGATTCAGGAGCTTAAAAAGGGCAATGCCGCGCACCTTTCCACGCTTACCGATAGCCTAAATGGTTTCGCAGAGAAACTAAGGGCTGGTAACTCCAAGGATTTCGAGTCCACCCGAAACGAGTGCATGGACCTGATAGATGCTGCCCTCAAGGACCAGCAGAACGGGATGAACTTCATCTACGACAAGGTGCGGAACCTGAAGGATGGTAAGCCAGGGGATAAGGGAGACAAAGGAGACACGGGAGACAGCATTGTTGGTCCACAGGGTATTCCTGGTCCAGCAGGTTCACCCGACACGGGCGAGGACATCGTTAAGAAGATAAATAGTGCAGATTCTCTGATAAAAAGTGAGGCCATCGAAGGACTCGATAACCTTATAACAGCAGGAGTAAACCGTGTGCAGACTCCCGCCAAAGCCTACAAAGTCCATATAAAAGACTGTTCTGCTCAATGTGATGGAGCGAACAAGACATTCACTGTAGGAGGAACGCACGTCGGTATTATGGGTGTATTCGGAACGCAGTTTCCTCTCATTTACCGTCCTGTTATTGACTACACTGAGACGGCGACAGGGTTTGTGCTAACCAGCACCGTCGCAGCACCAGAATCCGGGCAAACCTTAATAGCACAGTTTTTGAAATAAATATGCGTTATCTACTCACTTTTATACTCGTCGCTGCGCTACTTGTTGGCGTATTCTCGGTAGTACAAGCTGCGCCCGTGTTCAGAATCGAGCGTTCTATCATCCCAGAGACCGATAGTTTGTTCTATCTAGGAACGACCAGTCCTTCAACTCGTGCATGGCGTGGTCTTATCGTGGATGAAATCTGTCTCGCAGGTGACTGTCAGACCACATGGAGTGCCGGGGCCGGAGAGACAAACACCGCTAGCTCTCTTGGAACGGGCATAAACATATTCGATTCCAAGTCAGGCGTAGACCTTCGCTTCAACACTATCGCAGCGGGAACGAACGTCACTATCTCCACCACCTCGAACAACAACACGCTCGTC
>ERZ1292632.1031-Hain-H43-01um-R2-1031-length-29180-cov-7_pt1 | contig 29180 bp, 22 predicted proteins | sample MGYA00564407_ERZ1292632 | MGnify/ENA primary metagenome ERZ1292632 (study PRJEB36523, sample SAMEA6512637) | groundwater metagenome | collected 2019-01-08 | study: AquaDiva: Metagenomics assemblies of 32 groundwater samples | reverse complement strand
CAGAAGGTTCGCACCATCTTCACGGTGGGCGATTTCAAGCAGGCGATCTTTGGCTTCCAGGGCACCAGTCCCGCCAATTTCGCGGCGGCGCAGCTCCTGTTCGAGCGGGATGCGGAGGGGGCGGGGCATGACTTCTTCAACCTCTCGCTCGATCGCAGTTTTCGATCCACTCCGGCGGTGCTCGACGTGGTCGACCAGACCATCGCCTTTCTGCGCGGCGAGCGGCTGGGGCTGGGAGAAGGCGAGGTGCGGCATCTGAGCGCCAACCGCCATCCGGGCGAGGTCATGCTGTGGCGGCCGGTGGTCGCCAACGTCAGCGAGGAAGCCGAGGGCGAAGAGGATTGGGCCGACGATCAGGAGCGGGTGCTGGCGCAGCGGATCGCGCGGCAGATCAGGCAGTGGATCGACGACGGGCTGATGCTCGAAAGCCGGGGGCGGCCGGTGCGCGCGGGCGATTTCATGATCCTGGTGCGGCGGCGGAGCGAGCTGGCGCGGCTGATCGTTGCGCGGCTTTACGAGGAGAATGTCGCGGTTGCGGGGATCGACCGGCTGCGGCTCAATGCGCCGCTGGCGGTGCGCGATCTTCTCGCCGCGCTGCGCTTCGCGGTGCAGCCCGAGGATGAGCTGAACCTCGCCGCTCTGCTGGTATCGCCGCTGATCGGGTGGACGCAGGATGAGTTGATGACCCGGCTGATCGGGCGGCGGACGGGGCTGTGGCAGCATCTTAACCAGACGGTCGATCCGGCTTTGCTCGCGCCCTTGCGCGACCTGCTGGCGGTGGCGGATTTCACGACGCCCTATCGCTATCTAGAGGCGATATTGTCCGGGCCGATGGACGGGCGACGGCGGCTGATCGAGCGATTGGGGGCGGAGGCGGCGGACCCGATCGAGGAATTGCTCAATGCCGCGCTGGCGTTCGAGAGCGACGATCATCCCTCGCTCCAACGCTTCATCGACTGGTTCGACCGGGGCGAGGTGGAGATCGTCCGCGACGCGGCGGCGGCAGGCGAGATGCTGCGGCTGCTGACGGTGCATGGGGCGAAAGGGTTGCAGGCGCCGATCGTGATCCTGGCCGATGCCTGCATCGATCCCGATGCGGGCAACCGCGCCGACATGCTGGAGTGGAACGGCCTGCCGATCCTGCCGCCGCGCAAGGCCGAGCGGCAGGGGCCGATCGGCGAGGTCGCCGAGGCGGCGGCGAAGGTCGAGCGGGAGGAGCATTGGCGGCTGCTCTACGTCGCGCTGACGCGGGCTGAGGAGAGGCTGGTGGTGGCGGGGTCGCTGGGGCCGCGCGCCAAGGGCGAGGTGAAGCCCGAAAGCTGGTATGCGGCGGTCGAAGGGGCGATGGTCGCGCTAGGCGCGGAATGGCACGCCGATCCGCTGTGGAATGCCGTGCGGCGCTGGCGCGGGCATGAGCAATTGACGCCAAGTGGAACAGCGAGTGGGACAGCTGAATCGCCATTTGCGGTCGAGCTGCCCGGCTGGTTGCGGCTCCCCGCGCCGGTGGAAGCGCGCCCGCCCCGGCCGCTCGCGCCGTCGTCGCAGGTGGAGGATGATGTGCCCAATCCGCCGCCCACCCCCGCGATGCGGGCGGCAGCGGAGCGGGGGCGGTGGCTTCATGCGCTGTTCGAGCGGCTGCCCGACCTGCCGCCGGAGCGCCGGCGCGCGGCGGCCGATCGTTGGCTGACCCAGCAGGGGCTGGCCGATGAGAGCGAGCGGACCGGTATTGTTTCGCAGGCGTTACGAATCATCGACGCGCCCGACCATGCCGCTTTGTTCGGCCCCGATGCGCTCGCCGAAGCGCCGATCGCGGCGGTGGTGGGGGAGGCGGTGATCGCGGGGACGGTGGATCGCCTGTGCATCGGGCCGGATCGGGTGCAGATCGTCGACTTCAAGACCGGGCGGGTCGCGCCGATGACGCTGGAGGAAGTGCCGGCCGCCCATGTGCGGCAGATGGCGGCCTATGTCGCGGCGCTGGGCGTCATCTTCCCCGATCGGGCGATCGAGGCGGGGCTGCTCTATACCAGCGCGCCGCGCCTCATCACCCTGCCGCCCGACCTGCTCGCCCGGCACAAGCCCGGCTATGTGGCGGCGCAGGAGAATTTGCCGCTCCCGCCCGTTGAGGCGGGGCTGCGTCCATCCTAGATATTGCCCCGACATAAGGAGATCATCGCCATGGCGACCAAGGCAGTTACCGACCTCAGCTTCAAGCAGGACGTTATCGACAGCGACAAGCCCGTGCTCGTCGATTTCTGGGCCGAATGGTGCGGCCCGTGCAAGATGATCGGCCCGGCGCTGGAGGAAATCAGCGAGGAACTGGCGGACAAGGTGACGATCGCCAAGATCAACATCGACGAGAATCCCGACGCGCCCGGCCAATATGGCGTGCGGGGCATCCCGACGATGATCCTGTTCAAAAATGGCGAAGCCGCCGCGACCAAGGTGGGCGCTGCCCCCAAGAGCGCGCTCAAGGGCTGGATCGAGAGCGTATTGTGATTGGCTTTCCCCCGTGCATGGCCTAATTTGCCGTCATGGTAGCCGGCATCGGACATAATCGGGGGAACGACCGTATGTATGCGATCGTGTTCGATCTCGACACTACTATTCTGCAAAATGCCTATCACGCGCCGTCATGGACCAACGCCTCTTCGGATATCCGAAAGGTATTGGAAGCGCGGGGCTTTGAGTGGCAGCAGGGGTCGACCTATTTCGGCAACGATCGGGTGACGCCCGTCGATTGCGTGCTGGCCGTGCAGGAGCTGCGGCGCACCTATAGCTGGTTCAAGCCGTCGGTTCGCGACATTCGCATGTTGCGGATCGAGGAGAATAACGACCTCGGCCCGGCGATCGAGTAGATCAACGAAACAGCGCCTCCGCTGCCGCTTCCCACAGGCGCGGGGACGAGGCGGCGAGGAGCCCTCGACGGGGGTCGCCGACGCGGTAGGGGGTGCCGTCGAGCCGTTGGCAGAGGCCGCCCGCTTCGTTGACGAACAGCGTGCCCGCCGCATGATCCCAGGGCAAAGTCCGGGCGAAGACCGACAGGTCATTCTGCCCCAGCACGATACGCGGATATTGTTCGGCGGCGCAGCGGGGGATATCGACCAGGGTGAAGCGGTCCCGAGACCGGCGCTGGATATCGGCGCGTTCTTTAGGCGGCATGAAATAGACGGCCAGCGCGGCGATCGGCAGCGGTTCGCCGCTTTCGCGCGCCTGTATCCGCTGCCCTTCGATGAAGCTGCCGCCATTGCGCAGGGCGTGGCAAAGGCGGCCGGTGAGTGGGTCCAATATCCAGCCGGCGAGGATCGTTCCCGCGTCCGCCAGCACGACCATGATGCCAAAGGGCGGGTTGCCGCTGGCGAAATTGCCCGTCCCGTCGATCGGGTCGATGATCCAGTTCAGCCCGTCTCCCGCCCGGTCGAGAATGGCGGGATCGGCCGCGCAGGCTTCTTCGCCGATGATGCCAGCGTCGGGCAGGATCGCGGCCAGTCCTTCGGCCAGCGCGATCTCGCTTTCTTTGTCGGCGATGGTGACATAGTCATCGGCCGCCTTCTCGCTGATCTCATGCGCGGCGAGGTTGCGGTAGCGGGGCATGACGATGTCGCGCCCGACCTGCCGCATCAGCGCCGCGACCGGTTCGTGGAGGCCGGCGGCCATCAGCTGCGATAATCCGCGTTGATCGAGATATAGCCGTGGGTCAGGTCGCAGGTCCAGATCGTCGCGCGGCCTTCGCCAAGGCCGAGGTCCACGCCGATGACGATCTCCTGCCCCTTGAGATGCGCCGCGACGGGGGCTTCGTCATAGCCTTCGACCGCGAGGCCGCCGGTCGCCACCTGGGTCGCGCCGAAGCGGATCGAGAGCTTGTCCCGGTCGGCCGGTTCGCCCGCTTTGCCGATCGCCATGACGACGCGGCCCCAATTGGCGTCCTCGCCGGCGAGGGCGGTCTTGACCAGCGGCGAATTGGCGATCGAGAGGCCGATGCGGTGGGCGCTGTCGTCGCTGGTTGCGCCCTCGACGGTGATTTCGATGAACTTGGTCGCCCCTTCGCCGTCGCGCACGACCAGATGGGCGAGCTGGCGGCAGAGGTCGGCAAGGGCGGCAGCGAAGGCGTCGGCACCGGGATCGTCCATCGAGGTGAGGACGGCGTTGCCCGCCTTGCCGGTGGCGAAGGCCAGCACCGTGTCGCTGGTTGAGGTGTCGCTGTCCACGGTGATGCAGGAGAAGCTGCGCTTGTTGGCGGCGGAGAGCATCGCTTGCAGCAGCGGGGGATCGATCGCGGCGTCGGTGAAGATATAGCCGAGCATCGTCGCCATGTCGGGCGCGATCATGCCGGAGCCTTTTATGATGCCCACCAGCTCGACGCGCGTGTCGCCGATCAGGGCGGAGGCGTGGGCGCCCTTGGGATAGGTGTCGGTGGTGCCGATCGTGGTGGCCGCTTCCTCCCAGCCGCACGGGGCTGCGGCGAAAGCGGCGTCTAGCCCTGCCTCCGCCTTGTCGACCGGCAGCGGCACGCCGATCACGCCGGTCGAGGAGACGAACACGTCGGACGGCAGGCAGTCGAGATGATTGGCTACCCGGGCGGCGATCGCCTCCACCGCCGCGCGGCCGCGATGGCCGGTGAAAGCATTGGCATTGCCGGCATTGACGACGAGCGCGCGCGCCTGCCCCAGGGGAATGGCGTCGCGGCACCATTCGACTTCGGGCGAGGGGCATTTGCTCTGGGTGGTGACGCCCGCGACGACCGTGCCGGGCGCTAGCTCGGCATAGGTGAGGTCGCACCGCTCCCACGCCTTATATCCCGCGCGCGCGACGCGGAGCGTGACGCCGGCGATGTCGGGCAGGGCAGGGAAGGCGGCGGGGGCGAGGGGGGAAGGGGTCGTCATGGCGGCGGGGATGAGGGAATTAGCCGGCCGCGTCAATCCGCCGACGCGGCTGGATGCCTGGCGGGCAGGTTCCGGCTGCACACGGACATAGAGCCGGCCGATGCGGTCGGGCATCATGAGCAGGCGATAGCCGCGCCGCTGCGCATAGAGTGCCAGCGCCCGATCGACATTGGCCGGGAGCTTTGCCGTGCCATGTTCATAGCCGACCAATATGGCTTCGGGCCGATCGCGGTCGAGATCGGCGAGCGTTGCGGGGGTCAGCATGCGCAGGCGGCGCGCGCGGTCAGGCCTGACGGTCCAGCCGGTGCGGTAGGCGAAGGGACCGGTTGCGAGGCGCGGATCGAGCGTCAGGCCGCTGTCGATCATCAGATGGGGCGAGAGGGTCACTAGCTCATCGTCGCCGGTCAGCGCCCGGACCTGCCGCCCGGCCCAGTCGGCGTCCGCTGCCGCCGCCAGCACCGGCGAGCCGCGCGTCGCCATGCGCGCCAGATCGCGCACCGATGGCAAGAGGCCCGGCACGGCCGAGAGGCAAAGGAGGGCCAGCATCGCCCGCCGACGAGGCTGGCTCCACCGGCGCGCATCGTCCAGCACATAGCCGAGCGCCAGCGCCAGCGGCGGGAGCAGCGGCATCAGATATTGAAGCTGAGCCGGGGTCGGCAGCGCCGCGCCGATCAGCCCGCCAATGGTCATCCAGAGCGCCAGCCGACGACCCTGCGCGTGCCGCCGTCGCCCGGCTGCGGTCCAGCAGATCGTCGTCAGCAACAGGCCGAGCAGCGCCGGGCCGCGCGCCATATATCTAAGGAGATCGACCAGCTTCTCGCTCCAGGCCAGTTCATGACCTGCGCCGTTAAGAGCGAACCAGGCGTGCGGCGCGGTCGCGCCATAGGTCAGGACGCCGTAGAGGAAGGCGTCGGGCGCGTTCGCCCACGCGACCAGCGCCGGCAGCAAGCCGATCCCGCCGCCGAGCGCCAGCCACGCGGCGCTCCGCAGCCTGCCCGGCCCGCCATGCGCCAGCACGAACAGGCCGGCGGCCAGGGCCAATGGCGCGAAATTGAGCTTGGCCGACAGGGCGAGCCCCAGGCATAGCCCCGCCGCGATCCAGCGCGCGGGATCGCCGCGCCGCAGCGCCAGCAGCAGCGCCGCCATCCCCATCGCGACGAGCAATGTCGGCAGCATGTCGTTGCGAACCACTCCGGCGGCGAACTGGAAGGCGGCGGTGGCGGCGACCAGCATGGTGGCGGTCAGGGCGCTGCGGCGCGATATGCCCGCGATCCGCTGCGCCCCCCACAGCGCCGCCAGCGTTGCGACCGCGAGCGCTGCGGTCGCTAGCCGCATCGCCAGCAGGATATGGGCCGGGAAAGCCAGGGTGAGGGGCGCGAAGGCCCAGGCGTGGAGGGGCGGTTGCAGGTAAAGATAGTCGCGGAAGATGGTCAGCCGGGCCGCGAAATAGGCGCCGGCGACATATTGGCTCTCATCATGGTTGAAGCGGGTGGCGAGCGCCAGCAGCCCGAACCAGAGCGGGATCAGCGACAGGATGCCGGCGGCGATCCATGGCCCGCGTCGCTTTATGCGGGGCAGCGCCGACAATGGCTCCATGCCCAATACCCCCTTTCCCTCAGGCGATCGACGCCCCTGTCGTCACCCTGTCCGGCGACTGCCTCGATCGCCGAGCGCTAAATCCGAACCACCTCCATTCGGTTCGAGTAGCCCCTTCTAGCGAAGTCGAGCAAGCGTATCGAGAACGCTCGCGCAACCCTTCTCGACAGACGGTTCTCGACTTCGCTCGAACCTGCTCAAAGCGAACGGGTCAGATAGAAGGCTCGGCACTCTAGACGGAGCTACCCTGTCGGTTCCGTCCCGGCCTGCTGGACGAAACAGGTGACATTTTCATGCCAGCGACGAGCGGCCTGCCTATGCCAGCCCGTGGCTGTCCGCGCTTCGATTGACTATCCTCCGCGCCCTCCCTAAATCGCCGCGCATATCCGCGTGCGCGTCCGGCAAGGGGCGACGCTTCCTCATGGGTCAGGAAATTGCATGTTCGGCGCACTCGCCAAGTCCATCTTCGGATCGTCCAACGAACGCTATGTGAAGTCGCTGGGCAAGCTGGTCGACAAGATCGCCTCTTTCGAGCCGGCGATCCAGGCGATGAGCGACGAGGAACTGGCGGCGCAGACGGTGCGGTTCCGCGAGCGGCTGAGCGCGGGCGAGACGCTGGACGATTTGCTGCCCGAAGCCTTCGCGACGGTGCGCGAAGCGTCCGTCCGGGTGCTCGGGATGCGGCATTTCGACGTGCAGATGGTGGGCGGCATCGTGCTCCATCGCGGCGAGATCGCGGAAATGCGGACCGGCGAGGGCAAGACGCTGGTGGCGACGCTCGCTACCTATCTGAACGCGCTGGAGGGCAAGGGCGTCCATGTCGTCACGGTGAACGACTATCTCGCCAGCCGCGACTGCGAGTGGATGGGGCAGGTCTATCGGTTTCTGGGCCTGACCACCGGGGTGATCGTGCCGAACCTCTCCGAAGAGCAGCGGCGCGAAGCCTATAATGCCGACATCACCTACGCGACGAACAACGAACTCGGCTTCGACTATCTGCGCGACAATATGAAATATGATCGCGCATCTATGGTCCAACGGCCGTTCAACTATGCGATCGTGGACGAGGTGGACTCGATCCTGATCGACGAGGCGCGCACCCCGCTCATCATCTCCGGCCCAACCGACGACAAGTCCGAACTCTATGTGTCGGTCGATCACATCGTGAAGCAGATCGCCGAGAGCGATTATGAGAAGGACGAGAAGCAGCGCAGCGTCACGCTGACTGAGGAAGGCACCGAGAAGATCGAGCGGATGCTGGAGGAAGCAGGGCTGCTCCAGGGCGCGAACCTCTATGATTTCGAGAATACCGCCGTCGTCCACCATGTGAACCAGGCGCTGCGCGCGAACGTGATGTTCCGGCGCGACATCGACTATATCGTCAAGGACGGCAAGGTCATCATCATCGACGAGTTCACCGGACGCATGATGGACGGGCGGCGCTGGTCGGACGGGCTGCACCAGGCGGTGGAGGCCAAGGAAGGCGTCCAGATCGAGCCGGAGAACCAGACGCTCGCCTCCATCACCTTCCAGAATTATTTCCGCATGTATCCCAAGCTGTCGGGCATGACCGGCACGGCCGCGACCGAAGCGACCGAATTCTACGAAATCTACAAGATGAACGTCGTCACCATCCCCACCAACAAGCCGGTGCAGCGGGTGGACGAGGATGATGTGTTCTACAAGAATCTGGAGGACAAGTTCCGCGGCATCGCGCGCACGATCAAGGACCATGCCGAAAAGGGCCAGCCGGTTCTGGTCGGCACCGTGTCGATCGAAAAGTCCGAACTGCTGTCCGAATTCCTCAATCAGGAAGGGGTGAAGCACGCCGTGCTCAACGCCCGCTTCCACGAGAGCGAGGCGCATATCGTCGCGCAGGCGGGGCGCAAGGGCGCGGTGACGATCGCCACCAACATGGCCGGGCGCGGCACCGACATCAAGCTGGGCGGCAACCTGGAGATGCGGGTCGAGGACGAACTGCGCGATGTGCCCGAGGGGCCGGAGCGCGAGGCGGCGATCAAGCGGATCGAGGCGGAGATCGAGGCGGAGAAGCAGGAGGTGTTGGCTGCCGGCGGCCTGTTCGTTCTGGCGACCGAGCGGCATGAGAGCCGCCGCATCGACAACCAGCTGCGCGGCCGTTCCGGTCGTCAGGGCGACCCCGGCCTGTCGCGCTTCTACTTGAGCCTTGACGATGATCTGATGCGCATCTTCGGGCCGGACACGATGTTCGCCAAGATGATCCGATCCAACCTGGAAGATGGCGAGGCGCTGCCGCCGTCCAAATGGCTGAGCAAGGCGATCGAGACCGCGCAGAAGAAGGTCGAGGCGCGCAATTACGATATCCGCAAGCAGGTCGTCGAATATGACGACGTGATGAACGACCAGCGCAAGGTGATCTACGAGCAGCGCAGCGACATCATGGACGCTTCGACCGTGGATGATGTCGTAACCGACATGCGGCACGAGACGGTCAATGACCTGGTCGGCGCATCCTGCCCGCCCGGCACCTATCCCGAGCAGTGGGACATGGAGCGGCTGAAGGCGCGCACCGCCGAGATATTGGGGCTGGAGCCGGACTTCGACGCCTGGCTGGCCGAGGATCAGGTCGATCCCGAGATGATCGAGGAGCGGCTGACCGCGCTCGCCGATGCGGCGATCGCCGAGAAGCTGGGCGAAATCGACACCGACAGCTGGCACATGATCGAGAAGTCGATCCTGCTCCAGAGCCTGGACCATCACTGGAAGGAGCATCTGGCGACGCTCGACGCGCTGCGGCAGGTCGTTCACCTGCGCGCCTATGCCCAGAAAACGCCGATCAACGAATATAAGCAGGAAGCCTTCGCCCTGTTCGAGCGGATGCTGGAGAATATCCGCGAGGATGTGACGGGCTCCATCGCGCGGGTGCAGTTCCGCATGGAGCAGCCGCCGCTCGAGGCGTTCGCGCTGCCGGTGCTGCCCGACTTCATCACGACGCACATCGATCCTTTTTCGGGCGAGGACAATAGCGCGGACATCGATGCGGAGTCGTTCGGCGGCGTCACCACCACGTTGCCGCGCGGCCCGGTGGGCGCGGGCGCGGCGGGCGAGTTCGCCAATCTCGACATCAGCCGCAACGCGCCTTGCCCGTGCGGATCGGGGCAGAAATACAAGCATTGCCACGGCGCGCTGAGCTAACGGTTGGTTAACCGCCTTTGCTCATCGGACATTAGGTTTTTCTGCCGACTCTGATCGCTGGTCCCCGGGGGCAGACCGGGAGAAGGGCAATGGACAGCGTATCTTACCGGGCGAGAGCCGAGCGGCGGCGCGAAAGCCGTTTCGCCGCCGAGATCGACGCGACCCTGAGCTGGGGCGGGATCAGCCAGCCGGTGCTGATCCGCAACATCTCCATCTATGGCGCGCTGCTGACCGGGCAATGGCTGCCGGCGGTGGGCGAGCGCGTCACGCTGATCGCGCAGGGGCTGGAGGTGATCGGCACGGTGATCTGGGAAGGGCCGGACCGGTGCGGGCTGCTGCTGGCGCGGGAGGTCGATCCGGTTGCGGTCATCGGGCAATCGGGCGTTCACAAGGAGGAGCGGCCGACGATCACGCTGCATCGGGTGGGGCCGGGGCGTTATGCGTGATCGTCCGAGCGGCGGGTCAGGAGATGAATCCAAGCCCCCAATGCCGGACGAGGACCATGACCAGGGCGAAGAGGATCATGAGCAGGGCAAGGCCGAGCTGCTGCTTCCGGCGCGCGCCACCCCGCCGGCGGCGTGTGGCGGGTATCATCAGGGTTCGCACGATGTTGCGGAGCAGCGGTTCGATCATGGATCAGCTATGCGCCATGCCGGCGCTGCCGCTGATCGCTTCGACGGGAGCCGATCATCCTGCTCAAGGCTTCCAATAGAGGTCGCTGGCCAGCGCGGACGCTGGCACCTGCCGGCTGGCGACGCTCGCCGGGCGGGCGTTGCTATAATCCTCGCACAAGGTCATGACCCAGTGGTGGCGCTCGCCGGTGCGCGGGTTGGACAGTTCGCGCAGGTAGGCCTCCCCGCCGCCGACTGCGCTTTCCCTGAGCGCAGACGAATAGGTGATAGTGGGCAGTTGCGGAGCGCTGCACCGGCCGCGCGCGGCAAGCTGGCTTCCCAGCGTCGCAACGCTCTTGCCGTCCTTGCGGGCGAAGTCCTCGCGGGTCCATTTCTCCCAGCGCGAGATGCCGAATTCCCGCGTCCAGTAGGTGCGTTCCATCTGCATCGCGTTGCCCGGAGAAAGACCGTCGGGCGCGGTCTGGGCGAAGTGGCTGGAAATGATCGCGCGCATCGTCCGGTTGGATTTGAAGGTGAAGGGCTGGACGGTCCAGCTGGTCAGCGCCTGGCGGAAGCGGGTGGGGCAGCTTCCCATCTTCACATTCGCCGCGCCCTTCGCCATCGCCCCGTCGAACACGCCGACGCCGCTCTCGCCCGCGGCCGGAACCTGCGCCGGCGCGATCACCCAGCTGCGGAAAAAGCGGCGGGAGGATGAGGGGTTCGCCCGGCACAGGCTGGACTGAAAGGCGGACAGCGATACCGGGCTGTAACTGCCCATGATGAAGCCATAGCGGTCGTCCGCCCACTGGATCGACGCGCCGTCCTGCGCCGTGGGGGCGTCGCTCAATTCCTCCCGCGCGGCGCGGGTCGAGCATCCGGGGCGCCTGATCGTGCTGCTGACGATGCGGGTGACGCCGCCGCGCGCCACCGGCATGTTGGTCTTGTCGATAGTGCCGCTATCGCCGCAACGGCTGCCCGGATAGCCGAAATTGTGGAGCATATAGGGCGGCGTTTCTCCCGCCCGAATGTCGCGGCGGCGGGTGCATCGGGCGTCGCCGGGGATCATGCCGGGGATGACGGCGCCGCTGCCATCGACGCACACGTCCATGGTCATGAAATCGAGGATCGCCGGCAGGGGCGCTCCGGCAGGCGCGGCGGCGGCTCGTCCGCCCGAAGCAGGGGCTTGGGCATAGCCGGTCGTCTGCGCCTGCGGCGCGCTACGCGGGTCAGCCGCATCGACCGATTCGGACGCCGAGCAAGCGGCGACATTGCCGATTGCAGACACGCACCCCATCAACAGCCAGACCTTATGCATCAGGCGCCTTCCATCTCCATGGTTCGAGCGCTTAAACCCGCTCCATCGGGCTGGCGTTCCGCCACATCCCGCGCTTGCTTGTCAAGCAGCGGGGTGATGCGTTTCAGGCGATGCGTGCCGGATCAGTCGGATGGGCGATCGGCCGCCAGCGCCTGCCGCCAGGCCAGTTCCGCCATGGCGGGAAACGCCTCTGCGCGGCTCTTCGCCTCCGCATTGACGGCGGTGCCGCGCAGATAGCGGCCCTTGATTCCGTGGATGATGGCGGCGAAGCGGAAGAAGTTGAACGCCATAGCGAAGGCATAGCCGGGCAGGGCGTCGCGGCCGCTATGCCGGCAATAGGCGGCGACATAGGCGTCTTCCGGGGGAATATTGAGCGCGTCGAGATCGGCCCCGGCGAGACCCGGCACGATCAGCGGCGGCATCCGGTACATCATCGCATGATAGGCAAAGTCCGCGAGCGGGTGTCCAAGGGTCGAGAGTTCCCAGTCGAGCACCGCCAGAACGCGCGGTTCGGTGGGATCGAAAATCATGTTGTCGATGCGAAAGTCGCCATGAACGACCGCCGTTTCTTCGCCGGCAGGGATGCGCGAGGGCAGCCATTCGATCAGCCGATCCATGTTCGGGTCGCGCCCCGCCGCCTCATCCTCCAGATATTGCCGCGACCAGCGCGCGATCTGACGGGCGAAATAATCGGCCGGACGGCCATAGTCGGAGAGACCGGCGGCCTGATGATCAAGGCCGTGCAACTGCGCGATGGTCCGGTTCATCGCGTCGAAATAGGCCGGGCGATCAGCGGCGGCGATGTCCGGCAGGCGCGCGTCCCAGAAGATGCGGCCCTGGACATGGTCCATGACATAGAACCAGCTGCCGATGACGGCGGCATCGACGCACAGGCCGAAGATGCGGGGCACCGGGAAGCCTGCGTCATAGAGCGCGGAGATCACGCGCGCTTCCCTGTCGACGGCGTGCGCGCCCTTGAGCGTCTCGCCGGGCGGCTTGCGGCGCAGCACATAGGTCCGTGTCGGCGTGGTGAGGAGATAGGTCGGGTTGGACTGGCCGCCCTTGAACTGGGAGAGGGTGAGCGGGCCGCGAAAGCCCTCCACCCGGTCCGCCATCCAGCCGGCGAGCGCGCCGACGTCGATCTCCATGCCCGGCCGCACCGCCGTGACGCCGGTCTGCGCGGCGATGTCGAAGCTCATCGCGGGTCAGCCGCGTGGGCGCGCTTGATCTTCTTGGCGAGCGACCATTTATGCACCTCCGTCGGGCCGTCATAGATGCGGAAGGCGCGGGTTTCGCGGAAGGCAAGCTCGACGATGGTGTCGCCCGAGACGCCGGTGCCGCCCATCAGCTGGACGCAGCGATCGGCGACCCGGAACAGCGCTTCGGACACCGCGACCTTCGCCATCGAGCTTTCGGCCGTTCCGAGATTGCCGCTATCGAGCACGTCGGCGCACCAGTCGATCATCAGTTCCGCCTGCTTGAGGTCGATCATGTTGTCGCCCAGCATGAAGCCGACCCCTTCATGGTCGATCAAGGGCTTGCCGAAAGCGTGGCGACGGCAGGCATAGGCCGACGCGATCTCCTGCGCGCGGGTCACAAGCCCGTGCCAGCGCATGCAGTGGGACAGGCGCGCCGGGCTGAGGCGGACCTGCGCATAGTGGAACCCCTCGCCAGCACGGCCGAGCATCTGATCCGCGGGCAGGCGCAGATCCTCAATCTCTATTTCCGCGTGGCCGCCCGGCATGGAGCTGTCGATGGTGTCGATGACGCGCAGCGTTCGGATCGCGGGATCGGGCAGGTCGGTAAGGAACATGCAGGCGCCTTCCTCCGCCTTTGCCATGATGATGCCGACCTTGGCCCCTTCGGCCCCGGTAATGAACTTCTTGCGGCCGGAAATGACCCAGTGATTGCCGTCCCGGCGGCAGACCGTCCGCATCATCGACGGATCGGACCCGGCGCCATTCTCGTCAGCCGGCTCGGTCATGAAGAAGGCGGAGCGCGCCTCGCCCCGCACCAGCGGTTCGAGGAAGCGGGCCTTCTGTTCGGGCGTCGCGACCTTGCCCAGCAGATACATATTGCCTTCGTCCGGGGCCGCCGTGTTGCAGGCGAGCGGCCCGAGCGGCGACAGGCCCGTCATCCGCAGCACCCGCGCCGTATCGCGCTGCGACAGATGGCTGCCGTCCGCGCGGATGTGCGGCGTGAGCACGCCCGCCGCGCGCGCCGCGCCCCGAAGCTCCATAATGAGCGGGTCCGGTGGGCCATGGCTGGCCCGCCCGATTTGCCCTTCAAACGGGATGACGGATTCCCGGACGAAATGCTCGACGCGCTGCGCCAGCTCCGAAACAGCTTCAGCCACGCCGCGCTCCGCCTATTCCGCCGCCACCGATGCCGGCTGCTCCGCCGTGCCGTCCTGCTCGTCGCGGAGCATTTTTTCGCGGAAGCGCCGTACCCGCACCGCGCCCGAATCGCAGGGCAGGATGACAGGGCGCAGCGACCAGAATTCCCGCTCCGCCATATTTTCCTGCACCCGGGCGATCATCGGTTCATCCTCGGTCTCGAACGCATAGACCAGCCCTTCCTCGATCGCGCGGGTCGCCTCGTCATTGCCCATCATGTAGTTGCGGAAATTCTTGATGAAATAATAGGTCTGGTTGGGGCCGGCGGGCGTCAGAATCTGGCCCGAGCAGAAAAGCGCCCCTTCGTCCCTGGGTCGGCCGGTCGGGACGACGCCGATGTCGAGATAGAAGCTCGCCGGCGCGTGCCAGCGAATGTCGAGCCAGAAGTCGATGCGCTGGTCGGCGGGGCAGGCGCCGCTGTCGACGAAGATTTTCGGCGGCTCGCCGTCGCGACCCAGCCGGTCGCACCAGATCGCGTCGCCTTCGTGCCGGACCGCCGTTTCCCCCGGCACCAGCGTGTCGTTGCCCAGCGTCGTCGCATGGGTGAAGGCGACATGGCTGAGATCCATGAGATTGTCGGTGATTAGTTCATAATTGAGCGGCATGCTGATGGTGAGGCCGCGCGTGTAGCTATAGCGATCGTCGCTATCCAGCATCGAGAAATCGGGAATGCGGTCCGCATCCGCCTTGTCGGCATCGCCCATCCAGATCCAGGCCATGCCATAGCGTTCCACCAGCGGATAGTTGCGCACCACCGCGCCCGGCGGGATCACGTCGCCATGGGGGTTGTGGGTGCAGACGCCGCTCTTGTCGAAGCGCAGGCCGTGATAGAGGCAGCGTATCTCATCGCCCACAAGGCTACCCATGCTGAGCGGCGAGAAGCGGTGCGGGCACATGTCGGCCAGAGCGACCGCTTCCCCCGCTTCGGTCCGGTAGAGCACGACCGGCTGTTCGATGATCTTGCGCGACAGGGGCGTGCGGCCGATGTCCGCGCTCCACCCCGCCGCATACCAGACATTCTTCAGATATTGCATGATGCCTTGCCTTCCATCCATGCTGATGCCGGCCAGAATAGGCCTCGCGACCGCGTGCGATCTGATCCCCCCGTAGGATTATGCCTTCGCGAGCGTGACCAGCAGCGTGAGATTGAGCGTGATGATGATCGCGGCCACGCTCCAGGCGACGACCCGCACCCACCGCGCTGTCACGAACCGCCCCATCAGGCGCGAGTCGCCGGTGAACTGCACCAGCGGGACGACCGCGAAGGGCAATTGGAGGCTGAGGATCACCTGGCTCAGCACCAGCAGCTGGGTCGTGCCGCTGCTGCCGTAGAGAGCGGCGACGGTCGCCGCCGGGATGATCGCGAGCAGCCGGGTGACCAGCCGCCGCAGCCAGGGCGGCAGCCGCAGGTTGACGAACCCCTCCATCACGACCTGACCGGCAAGGGTGGCGGTCACGGTCGAATTCTGACCCGATGCGAGCAAAGCGACGGCGAACAAGGTGGACGCCGCGCCGACGCCCAATATCGGCGCGAGCAGCTGATAGGCCTGCTGGATTTCCGCCACCTCGCCATGGCCGGTCTCGTAGAAGGCCGCTGCGGCGAGGATCAGGATCGAGGCATTGATGAAGAAGGCGAGTCCGAGAGCGATCGTGCTGTCGATGGTCGCATAGCGGATCGCGATGCGCGTCCCTTCCTCCGTCCGCTCGAAGCGCCGGGTCTGGACGATCGACGAGTGGAGATAGAGATTGTGCGGCATGACCGTCGCGCCCAATATGCCGATCGCGATGTAGAGCATGGCCGGGTTCGTCGCGATCTCCGGCGAGGGGATCAGCCCTGCCGCCATCGCGCCGAGCGCGGGCTGCGAGAGTGCAAGTTCGACCGCGAAACATCCCGCGATGATGATGAGCAGCGCGACGATGAACGCCTCCAGATAGCGGAAGCCCAGCGTCTGAAGATACAGGATCACGACCACGTCGAAGGCGGTCAGCGTTATGCCCCAGACCAGCGGGATGCCGAACAGCAGGTTGAGCGCGATGGCGGTGCCGATCACCTCCGCAATGTCGCAGGCGACGATGGCCGCTTCGCAGATCAGCCACAATGCGATGTTGACCGGGCCGCTGTAGCGCGCGCGGCACGCCTGGGCGAGATCGAGCCCGGCGACGATCCCGAGCCTTGCCGCGAGCGATTGCAGCAGCATCGCCATAAGGTTCGAGATCAGGATGACCGACAGCAGCCTATAGCCGAAGGCCGATCCGCCGGCGAGGTCGGTCGCCCAGTTGCCCGGGTCCATATACCCCACGGCGACGAGATAACCCGGGCCGCTGAAGGCCGCGAGACGCCGCCAGAAGCGCGCCGGCCCCATGGGGACGGCGACGCTGCGGTTGACTTCGGGCAGGCTGGGCCGCCTTCCGGGGAAATCCGCGCCTGGCAGAAGGGCGTCGGCGGAAGAGGGGGGCGGTGGCGACATCGGTCAGGCTCCCGTCAGAATTTGAAGCCTAAAGTGACGCCGTAGGTCCGGGGTTCCTCCAGATAGGCGCTCCGGGTGAAGCCGACCGGTTCGGTGTTGATGACCGTGCCCGAAAAATGCACCGCATTGGTGATGTTGCGGATATAGGCGTCAATGCTCCAGCGGCCGTTGGCGCTGTCGAACCCAATATTGGCGTTGTAGCGCTGATGCCCCACCTGCACGGCGTTGTCGCGGTTGAAGGGGGTGAAATATTTCTTGCTCTGATGGATGAATTCGCCGCGCACCGACAGCTTGGCGCCGCTGGCAAGGGTGAATTCATAGGTGGGAGCGAAGGTCATCGCGAATTTCGGCGCGGACGGCAGACGGTTTCCCTTGAGATCGACGGTGCCTTCGTCGAGCGTCGTCGGATCGTCGGAGAAAAATTCGTCGAAGGTCGCGTCGAGATAATTGCCGGTCAGGCTGAGCGTCAGGCCATCGACCGGCAGGAAGGTGATCTCCGCCTCGACACCCTTGATCTTGGCGTTGGTCGCATTTTCGACCACCACCAGATTGTTTTCGATCTTGCTGACCTGAAGGTCGGTATATTTGAGGTAGAAGGCCGAAATATTGGTTTGCAGGCGATTGTCGAAAAAGCGGTTCTTGAAGCCGACCTCATAGCTCCAGACCTTTTCAGGATCATAGGCCGCCGTCGTCGCAGTCAGCCCAGCGCCGGGCACCCCGCCGAGGTTGAAGCCGCCGCTCTTGAAACCGCGCGAGACGGTGGCGTAGAGGAGCGCGCCGCCCGCCGTGGTGTAATCGACGCCGAATTTGGGCGTGAAGGCGGAAAAGCCCTCGCTCTCCTGTTCGGTGAAGTTCCAGCCGAACGGCGCGAAGATGCGCGAGTGATCGACGCCGCGCTTTTCATAGCTGTAGCGCGCGCCGACGGTGAAATTGAGATTGTCGATCGCCTCATAGGTGACTTGCGAGAAGGCGGCATAGGCGTCGGTATCGGTCGATCCGCCCAGAAACAGCCGGCCTGATCCATTGCCATCGTCAAAGGCGGGAAAGAACAGCTCGAAATAGCCGTCGCGGATCTTCTCGCGGAAATAGAAAGCGCCCACCAGCCAGGTCAGCCGATCGGTCTTGCCGGACAGTTGCAGTTCCTGGCTGAATTGCCATGCGTCCTCGATCTGGCGGATGCGGGTCCAATCGACCTCGCTATTGTCGAGATCGTTGAACAGCGACCAATATGTATCGCGATAGGACGAGATGCTGCGGAAGCTGACCGAGTCGCTGATGTCATAGGTCACATCGAGACCCACGCCCCAGAATGTCCGGTCGTTGATCGGCATGATATTGTTGTAGATGTCGCGCGTGCGACGGCGCGGCGGGCGGATGCGCAGTTCGTCCTGCGGGTCGCCGAACTGGAAGCCGGCAAGGGCAATGCCGACCGGCATGATCGTGCCGTCCGTATCGTAGAGGAAGCCGAAGATGCTGGCCGGCTTGTTGCGGTCGCGCCCGCCGGGACCGACATAGTGGAAGGGATAATTATTGTCGTCTTCGGTGTGATAGTCGCCCCAAAGACGGACCTTCAGATCATCGCTCGGCAGCCAGTCCAGCGTCGCCCGGAAGGAGCGCAGCTTCTGGTCGTCAATATCCTTGCCCGTCGCCAGATTCTTGCCGAAACCGTCGCGATCATTGGTCTTGACCGCTACGCGCGCGAGGAGCCGGTCGGGCACGATCGGGCCGCTGATCGCGCCTTCAAAGCCGATCCGGCTGTAATTGCCCAAAGTGAGTCGGGCATAGCCGGAAAATTCCTCGGTCGGCCCCTGGTGGATGATGTTGACCGAACCGCCGGTCGCGTTGCGGCCATAGAGCGTTCCCTGCGGCCCGCGCACGACCTCGATCCGTTCGATATCGTAGAATACGCCCGCCGTGGCGGCGGCGCGGGCGAAATAGACGCCGTCGGCGTGGAAGGCCACGCTGGCGTCGGCGCCCGAGGTGATGCTTTCGAGCCCGATGCCGCGGATGTTGACGCGCGCGACGCCGGTCTGCTGCCCGAAGGTCAGGCCGGCGACGTTGAATTGGAGATCTTCATTGCTGTTGATCTGCGCATTGGCGATGGCGTCGCTGGAAAGGCCGGTCACCGCCGCAGGGACGCGCTGAAGATTTTCGCTGCGGCGCTGCGCCGTCACGACGATGTCGGCAAGCCCTTCGGGCGTAGCGGCCTGCTCGTCGGGTTGCGCCGCAGGTGCGGGCGCGCCTGCATCGGCGGCCCATGCCCCCGCTGGCGCGGCCAGCAAAGCCGCCAGCGCGATCGCGGACGTCATCATATGATTATGGATATGCCCCAGCATATTCTCTCTCCCCTCGCCGGCATGTTGATATCGCCGGCTTTACCTGTGTCGTTCGATACTCCACGATAAAACAGCGCGGGGGGCAGCCTGTCTGATCCGATCGTATGAAATAACCCGAAATAGCAGCATAATTGATCTAATCGTCTGGATATGATTATCGCTGGAGACCATTTAATCTGATCGTCGGATAGTATTTTACATCCGCTTTACTGCTATCTCATTGTGGGGCCATATCTCGATCGTAACTGCAAAATTCGCAGTGTTGAGCGGAGAGGCATTATGGCGTTGGAAATCAAGGTTCTGGACCTGGGCGACATCGAACTGGAATCGAGTTTCCTGGTACATGCCCGTAACTGCGGTTCGATCGCGAAAGTATGGACCTTCGGCTATCTGATCCTGGGGGGCGAGGCGCCCGTGCTGGTCGATACCGGCTATCGCAATCTCGAGATCATGGCGCGGCTGGGCATGGTGGCGGTGCAAACCCCCGAGCAAGTTCTGGAACAGCAGTTGGCGATGCACGGCCTGAAATATGGCGACATCAAATATGTCGCGCACACCCATCTGCATATCGACCATGCTGGTAAGGATGATCTGTTCCCGGACAATACGACCGTCGTCGTCAACCGGCGGGAGCTGGAATATGCGGTGTCCGGCCTGATGGGCGCGCAATATCCGCCGGAGGACATCAAGCATCTGATCGACCGGCTGCATACGAAGGATGCGCTGCGCTTGCTGGACCTGGAGATTACGGGCGGCGAGGAGCTGATGCCGGGCGTCATATGCGTGCCCGCCGGCGCGCATACCGAAGGATCGATGAACATCCTGGTCGAAACCGCTGAAGGCATCGCCAATATCTGCGGCGACGTGATCTACGACATCAACGATCAGGTGGTGGAGCCGCTCTATCAGGTGAATGCGTCGGAGCCGGCGACCACGGGCAATCATGGCTGCACGAAGCGCGAGGAGAAGGGGGCGATCAAGAAAGTGCTGAACAGCTGCCGTTTCGTGCTGCCGATGCATGACCGCCCCGCTGTCGTCGATGGCGGCCAAGTGATCGGTCGCCTGCACGATCAGGTGCCCGGGCCGATCATCGGGGCGCTGCCCAAGCGGCAATGGTTCGCGGTATGAGCTGATGGGCGACGACCTCTTTTCGGTGGCGGGAGTCCGCGCCCTCGTCACCGGCGCATCGTCGGGGCTCGGCGAACATATTGCCGGGTTGCTGGCGCAGCGGGGCGCGATAGTGGCCGCTGCGGCCCGGCGCGAGGACCGGCTGGCGGAGCTGGTCGCGCATCATCCGGGCGCGATCACCGCCATCCCAATGGACGTCACCGATCCGCAGTCCGTCATGACCGGTGTCGCCAACGCGCAGGCAGCGCTCGGCGGCCTCGACCTCCTCGTCAACTGTTCGGGCGTCGCCGCCGGCGCCAGCGCGCTTCAGCTTGACGAGGATGACTGGGACCGGGTGATCGACACCAATCTTTCGGGCGCGTGGCGTGTCAGCCGGGCCTTCGGCAAGGCTCTGGTGGCGGCGGACGCACCCGGCGCGATCGTGAATATCGCCTCCATTCTGGGCCTGCGGGTCGCGGGCAACACCAGCGCCTACGCCGCGTCCAAGGCCGGCCTCATCCAGCTGACCCGCGCCATGGCGCTGGAACTCGCGCGGCACCGCATCCGGGTGAATGCGCTGTGCCCCGGCTATGTCGAAACCGATCTCAATCGCGGCTTCTTCGCGTCCGAAGCGGGGGCGCGGATGAAGGCGCGGATACCCACCCGGCTGGGCCAGCCCGCCGATCTGGACGGTCCGCTCCTGTTCCTCGCCTCCGGCGCGTCGGCGCATGTCACCGGCACGGCGCTGGTCGTGGACGGCGGCCATCTTCTTTCCACCCTATAGCGAAAGCAGCATTATATATGGCGACCACGCTCAAGGACGTCCGCCTGGAAGATCGGTTCGAGAGCCGGAGCGGTCCCGTGCTGCTGACCGGCACGCAGGCGCTGATCCGCATGGCGATGCTCCAGCGGGAACTGGACGGCGCCGCTGGCCTCGACACGGCCTGCTACATTTCCGGCTATCGCGGATCGCCGCTGGGCGCGCTCGACCAGCAACTGGCGCAGAGCAAGCGCTACCTCGCGCCGTCCAGCATCGTCTTCAACCCCGGCATCAACGAGGAACTAGCCGCCACCGCCGTGTGGGGCAGCCAGCAGGCGGAAATGCGCGGCCAAGGCGCGCGCGACGGCGTCTTTGCGATGTGGTATGGAAAGGGGCCGGGGGTCGATCGGTCGGGCGACATATTCCGGCACGGCAATCTCGCCGGATCATCGCGCCATGGCGGCGTGCTGCTGCTGCTGGGCGACGATCACACCTGCGAATCCTCCACCACCTGCCACCAGAGCGAATATGCGATGGTCGATGCGATGGTGCCGGTGCTGAACCCGTCCGGCGTCGCCGAGATCATCGACTTCGGTCTTGCGGGATGGGCGCTCTCGCGCTTCAGCGGCTGCTGGGTCGCTCTCAAATGCGTCCATGACACCGTCAGCGCCACCGCGACGGTCGAGCTGGCGCCCGATCGCTATCGCTTCGTCGCGCCCGATGGGCTCGACCTGCCGGCCGACGGGCTCAACATCCGCGCCGGCGATACGCCGCGGGCGCAGGAGGTGCGGCTGCACCGGTTCAAGCTGAAGGCGGCGCAGGCCTGGGCGCGGGCGAACGGACTGGACCGGGTCGTGCTGGACAGCAAGACGCCGCGCCTGTGCGTCGTTACGACCGGCAAATCCTATCTGGACGTGGTGCAGGCGCTCGCCGACCTGTCGATCGACGCCGCGCGCGCCGACCAGCTTGGCCTGCGGGTCTACAAGGTCGGGATGAGTTGGCCGCTGGAGCCCGAAGGCGCGCAGGCGGCGATCGCGGGCGTGGATCAGGTTCTGGTGGTTGAGGAAAAGCGCGGGCTGATCGAGGGGCAGCTCAAGGAGCTGCTGTTCAACCTGCCCGACCGTCCGGTCATCGTCGGCAAGCAGGACGAAGCGGGCCACACGCTGCTGCGGTCCGAACTCGACCTTCAGGCCAATGAGATCGCCGAGGCCATCGGTCTGCGGCTGGCGGCTCTGTCCGGCGACGCCGGACTGGCCGAAGCGGTGCGGCGGCGCTCGGCGGGGCGGGCGCTGGCCGCGCCGTCGACGTCGCCCTTGCACCGCACCCCCTATTTCTGCGCCGGCTGCCCGCATAACAGCTCGACCAAATTGCCCGAGGGCAGCCGGGGCATGGCCGGTATCGGCTGCGCCTGGATGTCGCAGTTCATGGATCGCTCCGTCGACGGCTATACCCAGATGGGGGGCGAGGGCGTCAGCTGGGTCGGCGAAGCGCCCTTCAGCCGGACGTCGCATGTCTTTCAGAATCTGGGCGACGGCACTTATTATCATTCGGGATCGCTCGCGATCCGCGCCGCCGTCGCGGCGGGCACCAACATCACCTACAAGATCCTCTATAATGACGCTGTCGCCATGACCGGCGGGCAGCCGCATGACGGTCCGCTGACCCCTTGGGCGATCAGCCGCCAGGTCGCGGCCGAAGGCGTCGCCCGCATCGTCGTGGTGACGGACGAGCCGGACAAATATGGGCCGGAGGTCGTCTGGGCCGAGGGAACCACCATCCGCCACCGCGCCGATCTGGAAGCGGTGCAGCGCGAATTGCGCGACACACCGGGCGTGACCGCGCTCATCTACGACCAGACCTGCGCTGCGGAGAAGCGGCGGCGGCGCAAGCGGGGCACCTTCCCCGACCCCGCCCGCCGGCTCTTCATCAACGAGGCGGTCTGCGAAGGCTGCGGCGATTGCGGCGTCGCCTCCAACTGTACCGCGCTCATTCCGGTCGAGACGCCTTTGGGTCGCAAACGGGGGATCGACCAGTCCTCCTGCAACAAGGATTATGCCTGCGTCGATGGCTTCTGCCCCAGTTTCGTCAGCGTCATCGGCGGCAAGCCGCGCCGGGCGAGCGTCGGGCTGTCGAAGGGCGCCGACGATCTGCCCGAGCCGATCCTGCCTCGTCTCGACGATGGCTATGCGATCATCGCCTGCGGCGTGGGCGGCACCGGCATCGTCACGATCAGCGCGATACTGGCGATGGCGGCGCATCTGGAGGGCAAGGGGTCGGCCACGCTGGACATGACCGGCATGGCGCAAAAAGGCGGGGCCGTGGTCAGCCATGTGCGGCTCGCCCCCACGCAGGAAGCGATCTCCGCCGTGCGCATCGCCGCCGACGCGGCGCAATTGATGATCGGATGCGATCTGGTGGTCGCCGCGAGCGAGGAAGCGCTGCCCGTGCTGAACCGGGCGACGGGCCAGGCGATCATCAACGATCATCAGGTGATGACCGGCGAATTCACCCGGCATCGCGACCTTGCCTTCCCGGCCGACGCGCTGCTGGACGTCATGGCGGGCAGGGTCGCGCAGGAGCGGATGGAGGTGATCCCGGCGACGACCTTGGCCGAGCGGCTGTTCGGCGACGCAATGGCGACGAACCTGCTGATGCTGGGCGTCGCCTGGCAGCGCGGTCTCATTCCGCTGAGCGCCGACGCGATCGAGCGCGCGGTGACGCTGAACGGCGCCGCCGTCGCCATGAACATCGCCGCATTCCGCGCCGGGCGGCGGCTGGTCGCCTATCCTGAAAGCATATGGGAGGCAGCGGGGCTGGATCGGGCGCCGGGGGACACATCTCTGGCGGCCATTCTGGCGCCGCGCGAGCGGCTGCTCGCCGCCTATCAGAACCTTGGCTATGCCGCCCGTTATCGCGCGCTGGTGGATCGCGTCGCCGAGGCGGAGCAGGCCGCACTGCCGCAATCGACCCGCATCACCGAAGCCGTGGCGCGCAATTACGCCCGCGTCCTTGCCTATAAGGATGAATATGAGGTCGCCCGCCTCTATAGCGACGGGACTTTCGCGCGCGCGCTCGCGGGGGCGTTTGAGGGCAAGGTGACGCTCAAGCTGCATCTCGCGCCGCCGCTGCTGGCCCGGCGGGATCCCACCACCGGCCATCCGCGCAAAATGGCCTTTGGCGGCTGGATGCTACGCCTGTTCCCGCTGCTCGCGAAGATGAAGGGATTGCGCGGCACGGCCTTCGATCCGTTCGGCCATAGCACCGAACGCAAGGCGGAACGGGCGATGATCGCCGCCTATGAGGACACGGTCGCGCACCTGATCGCGGGGAAGCTGGACCGCGACCCCGAACTCGCCGTCGCCCTTGCTTCCTGGCCCGATCAGGTGCGCGGGTTCGGCCATGTAAAGGAAGCGGCGATGCAGGCGGCGGCGCGCGAGCGCGACGCCTTGCTGGCGCGGTGGGCCGATCTCAGCCGTTGATCCGATGATCGGATATTGGGCGCGCGCGCAACAGCCAGAGTGGACCGGCCGTCGCCGGAATGCTATGTGATTGCGGATAAAGACGCGCGGCCTGCCCCGGCGTATCGACGCCGGAGACCGGAACCGCGCAGCAGGAGGATGAGGAACGGTCGTGGGGAACGCCATCCGAGTTAGCCATGCGTCATTCGGCCGCCTCACGATATTGGAGATGGTGGCGGATCTCGTCGTCCACGCCCATGCTCAGGCCCATATTCTGGCACCCATCGGCGGCGACAGCGCCTCGTTCCTGATCGATGGCGTTACCTATCCGGTGGACCGCAACAGCCTGCTGTGCATCAACAGTTGGGAGCCGCATGCCTATCGGACGACCCGACCGGAAGGCAAGACCACCTTTCTGGTTCTCTATATCGAATGCGCCTATCTGGCGCGGCTGACCGATTGCAGCCCGCGCGACAAATTCTTCGCTCAGCCAGTGCTTGAGCGTCAGGGCGCGATTGGCGCGCTGATCGACTCGATCGCGGAACATCTGTCGTCGCCGACGCTTCAGGGCAGCGGCTACATGGAGGATCTGGTCGCAGACCTGTTCGCCAACATCCCGCAGGAGCGCAACGCGCCGCAGCCCGGCCGCTATCCGCGGGATTATCGCATCCGCCGCAGCATCCAGCATATGCTGGAGAATATCGACCGCCGCATCAGCTTCGACGATCTGGCGATGCAGTCCGGCCTGTCGCGCCCGCATTTCTTCGATCTGTTCAAGCAGCAGACCGGCATTACGCCGAACCAATATTGGGATGCCGTGCGGATGGACCGCGCAGTCCGCCAACTGGGCGAGAGCGAGTTGCCGATCCACGACATCGCGTCCAACATCGGCTTCACCGAGCAGACCAACTTCACCCGCTTCTTCCGCTATCATCAGGGTGTGACGCCGAATCATTATCGGCGGGCCTTGCGGGCTGAAGGCCAGGCGCTAAGCCGGAGTTTCGCTCGCGGCTGATGACGGAGAGCTAAGCCCGCGTCTTGCATGACGGACACCCGCCCTGCGCGTCGTTCCCGACGATGGCCTTTCAGCTGTTGAGGCGCTGTACAGAGGCCGGCTGAGCTTTGGATGGTATCGGTTAGGTGCGCAGGGGTCGAACCCCCCCTGGCTCTGGCAACCAGCAGTTTGGCGGACCTACAGGGAGTAGGTTCGAACCAAATTCTGACAGAGCTTGAAGCGTGGAACAAGATTCTTCGGTTCAGCAGTCTCGGCCAAGGAAAGCTCGCGCCAGCGAATGATGGTGAGGATAGCAGCGCCCCGCGCGAAGCTGTCCCGGCTTCGGTGCGGAGGCGACACCGCCGCTGACGGGGGTGCGCGTGAGCAAGCGCAAACGCCCATCGCCATTCTGTCTGCGGCTCACATTTGAGCAACGCGCCAAGCTGGAAGCGGACGCGGCGGGCATGTCGCTCGCGTCCTATATCCATTGGCGGCTGTTCGATCCTGACCAGCCGCCACCACGCCAGCGCGGCAAGGCTCCCGTTAAAGATCAGGAGGCCATCGCCCGCGTTATTGGGTTGCTGGGCCAGTCCCGCATCGCCAACAATCTGAATCAGCTCGCCAAACAAGCCAATCTCGGCACGTTGCCGGTCACGCCCGACACGGAAGCGGCGCTGTTAGAAGCTGCCGCCGACATTTCCGCCATGCGCGACATGCTGGTGCGGGCGCTGGGTCTGGATGCCACGCCATGATCCTGAAAGCATCCCAGCGCGGCGGCGGTAAACAACTCGCCCTTCATCTGCTCAAGATGGAGGAAAACGAGCATGTCGAAATCCACGAAGTGCGCGGCTTCATGGCCGAGTCGGTGACAGGCGCGTTCAAGGAAGCGCAGGCGCTCGCCAGCGGCACGCGCTGCAAGCAATATCTGTTCTCGGTCAGTCTCAACCCGCCCGAAACCGAAAACGTCCGCCCGGAGGTCTTTGAAGGCGCGATAGCGGCGATTGAGGAAAAGCTGGGCCTGCAAGGCCAGCCCCGCGTCGTGGTGTTCCATGAGAAGGAAGGTCGCCGCCATGCCCATGCGGTCTGGTCGCGGATCGACGCGGAAACCATGACCGCCAAGCAGCTCTCATTCTTCAAGGGAAAGCTGCGGGACCTATCGAAACAGCTCTATCTCGATCACGGCTGGAAAATGCCGCAGGGGCTGATGGATTCTAAAGCCCGCGATCCCCGCAATTTCACGCTCGATGAATGGCAACAGGCCAAACGCGCCGGGCTGAACGCTGGCGATCTGCTCGGCATGGTGCAGGACTGCTGGGCGGTATCGGATAGTCGTAGCTCATTCGCCAAAGCGCTTGAGGAACGCGGCCTGTATCTCGCCAAAGGCGACCGGCGCGGCCATGTCGTCGTCACCTATGAGGGCGAAGTCTATGCGCTATCCCGCCTGACCGACCGCAAGGCGAAAGAGGTCACGGCCAAGTTGGGAAAGCCGGACGATCTGCGCTCCGTCGATGAAACCAAGGCGCATATCGGATCGGCCATCGCGCCGCGCCTTGGCGCATATATCACGGAAGCCCGGCGCATTGCCCGCAATGCCATGCAACCGCTGCTCGATCAGCGGCAGGCCATGAAAGAGCGCCATGCCGATGAGCGCAAGCGGCTCGATGAGGGCCAGAAACAACGCTGGAATGCCGAAACCAAGGAACGCGCTAGCCGTCTGCGCGGCGGCTTTATGGGCCTATGGGACCGTCTGACCGGCGACCACGCCAAAACGCAGAAACGGAATGAGATGGAGGCGTTCTGGGGCTTGCAGCGCGACCGTGAACAACGGCAATCGCTGCTGGCCTCGCAACATGCGGATCGTCGTGGCTTGCAAGACCGTATCCGGCAAACCCGCACCCGCCACGCCGAGCAAGTGCTGGCCCTGCATAAGCAGGCCGCGAATTACCGCCTGATGCGCGATGCCCGCGCCCCAGAGGCGCGGCAGGAGTTCAATCGTCAGTCCGGCGCGGAAGCGGCGGCGGCTCCGCGCCACCAGTCCAGCCGGGGACTCGATCTTTCGCGGTGAGGGATGAACGGGCCTCCGGCCCGGTTCTGTGCCAGCCTCGCCAGTCCGCTTTCCATCTTCTCTCTTTTGAATACTGCGCCCATCCGGGCGCTTATGTCGTCAACAATTCCGCTGACGCTGCCTGATTGGTGCAAGGCGTGAAGCCTTCTCCATGTGCATTGCGATCCCCTGATTCCGCTGGGGAGATGCACCCGACACCATGCAACGGACCCGGTTCCTCCAACGCGGCCCAGACGGGCTGCCAACCCAAAGGAGGAAAAGATGTTCAAGCTGACAAGCGACGATCTGCGCCACAAAACCGATGCCGAACTGGCCGCCCTGTTCAACCGTGCCGCCCGCGAAATCTCGGCCCCGCGCCTGACGGTGGCGTTCGCGGAAGCCGCAACCGCCCTGCGCCTGATACGCGCTGAACTCGCCCGTCGCGGCCTGCGAATTAGCTAAGGGAAGCCGCTTCGGGGGCTTCCCTTTCGCTCACCACGGTATGCCGTCATCATCTTCGGCATCCGGCGTGAAGCCATCATCCGGCAGGCTGTAGTTATAGAGCGTTCGCAGCGTGAACATGAAATCAACAAGCCGCGCCAGCGAGACACGCGGCGATCCGCCATCGAACGCACCTCGCGCCTGTTTCGGCGTAAACAGACCATGCCGGATGGCCTCGCCTTCCACGTCCAGCCCAAGGTCGGCGGCGATGCGGCTGCATTCGCCTGCCAGCTCTGCCTTCAGCAATTCAATACGGTAGGGGGTGATTTCGGTCATCAGCGTCTCCTTTGGGTGACGACGCTAGGCGGGCTGGGTTCGGGGAATGGGAAAAACGCCGGACACGAAAAAGGGCGCGGGAATGCCCGCGCCCTTGGATTGATCGCCATGCGGTCAGCGCGTGACCGCGCACGAGCCTTCGAAGTATTCTGCGACCTTCTGGCCATTGGCGTTGATCGTCCAGCCAGCGATCTGGAAACGCGCGTCGTTCAGGTCGAAAAGCAGGCCAAGGTAGCGGGCGCGGCCATCTGCCCCGCGCCAGTCGTGCATGACGACCGGGTTGCCGCCTCTATCTAAACCTAAGAGGGGAACCGCGCCGGTCGGAACAATGCCCGTTCCTGCGACGCTCTGAAAAGCATAGTTATTTGCGCGAAGGTTCAGCCGCGCCGTGAATCGCACGGTATTCCGCGCCGTGTTCGGCGGCATGTCGCTGTCAGCGGGAATGTAGGTCGGCCTGCCCTCACAGCTAAGACCGTATTCCCGCGCCTCGGCGGGCGTGGTGATGATCGCGGCCATCATGGCGGCGGCAATTGGCAATCGTGACATTTAGCGATCTCCCGTCCGGCGGATTGCCGGGGCAAGCGAACGCTAGGGTGGCCGGGGTTCTAAGTTGGGAAGAAGCCAACAAGGCGGTCAGCGGGAATGACGGCTGACATTTCAAGGCTTGCAGGCTAGAGGGGGGTAACTCGGAACAGAGACGGAACACCTCCTTGAACCGGGAGGTGGAAAAATGTCATGTTTCGGGGCCGGAATAGAACCATCGTGACGATGGTAAGGGGATATGAATGAAAAGTTTGCTCGAACAGTTGCCGTCTATCGTATCCGAGGGGAAGCGGGAAGCCGAACGGGCGATTGAGCGAGCTGAAAGCAACTATCGTCTCGGCCTGCAAACCCGCGAGTTGGTTGTGCCCTCGCGCGATAGCAATTGGCGCGATCTTTTTAAGAGGCCTCATGATTCTGCGAGCGAAGAGTCACTCTCGGCTGAACCAAACACGCTAGTCTATGGCGATAACCTCTTGGCAATGGCTGCACTTCTTGCCGGAGGGGAGGGCCGGTCGTCATTCCGAAGCCAAGTTGACCTGATTTATATCGACCCCCCTTATGATAGCAAAGCAGACTATAGATCAACCATAGAAATCCTTGGATCGCAATTCGATCAATCGCCCACTGTTTTAGAACAATTTGCTTATACAGATACATGGGCCGATGGGGTCGTGTCCCACGGGGTGGTGTAGGAACCGTCGATCTACGGCAGGATCGGGTT
>ERZ1292632.1030-Hain-H43-01um-R2-1030-length-29202-cov-7_pt1 | contig 29202 bp, 44 predicted proteins | sample MGYA00564407_ERZ1292632 | MGnify/ENA primary metagenome ERZ1292632 (study PRJEB36523, sample SAMEA6512637) | groundwater metagenome | collected 2019-01-08 | study: AquaDiva: Metagenomics assemblies of 32 groundwater samples | reverse complement strand
CCTGCGGCGCGCCACCTCTATTCTGGGCACTGAGGTTCCCTCGCCCACTGTGCACCCCAATGAGGCCAAAGACCAGGCTAATTCCACAAAGCGCGAGGCCTGGCTTAGCGCAGCCTATCCACGTCTTTTCAAGAATGATGCTTATGCCCAGGGCCTTGATGCCCTCGTGGAGACAACGGAGGCATGGTGGAAGGTCTGGGAAGCTCGCCATGGCTGGTCGGCGGGAACTCGCCAAGAGGGCGAATCCAACACCGAGTATGTCGAGCGTGTCTCACGCTATCAGCAGGCGCATTTTCCCTTTCGGGCTGAGCACGTGGATAGCGCAACCGTGCGGCCTATTTTTGATAATGAGGGGCTGGCCGAGGTTCTGGAGGTGACGAAAAGGGAAGCCCTTCCTATCGCGCGCCAGTTCACGCTCTCCTATGAGGTGGGCGCCGGATGGCGCAAAGGACGCTTTGGCGAAAAAATCACCGGCACCCCAGCAACACTGGAATGGGTGGAGTATTGGAACCGAGATGAGTATGTCTATCTGGCGGACGGCGAGATTATCAGGCGGGGCCGTCATAGTTATGGGCGTGTGCCCTATTTTTATGCCCGCTCTATCATCACCAGCAGCAAAGACCCCTCAGACCTCGGTATGGGCTTTGCTTATCCCCTTATAACTCTCCAAAAGACGCTCTCTAGTATCATCACCATGTGGATGAACTGGGGGCTGATCAATGCCTACCCCCAAGAAGTCCAGCAAGCTCAATCGGAAGATGCCATGCCTATTCTGGGGCCTGTGACACCCATCGAACCCGATGAGCGTGGACGGGTTATCGTGCCCGCAGGGTGGCAGTTAGGTTATCGGGTGCCGCCAGGTCTGGGTGGAGAGCTGGAGAAGCTGCACAGTATCCTCAAGGGGTATGCCGATGAGATGACTCTGGCACGCATCCTCCAGGGCGACCTCTCCTCCTCAAATGTTAGCGGCGTGGCCGCTCAGCTTATGCTTGCTGTTGCCAAGTCCATCTTCGGCCCTGGCCTCAAGGCAGTCTGCCGTGCTTTCGATGAAATCGCGGTCTTCCTTCAGCAGCGTATCGAGCTGAGCATTCAAGAACCTGTCCCCGTCTGGGAGATAGCGACGGGCGAGAACGGCACCAAACCCAAGCGGCGCAAAGGGCAATGGCTCGCTCTGGGGCCGTCCGACATCAAAGGCTACTATCAGGTTGAGCATGACCTTGACCCCATCATCCCCGCAGAGCAGATGAGCAAGGTGCTCATGTACAATGACGGTGTGGCACGCAATCTGCTGCCGAACCGCATTGCCATTGAACAGGGTTATCTCTTCCATAATCCAGAGGAGATCGAGATTGAGGCGTACATCGATAATCTGAAGAAGTCGCCCCAGGTGCAGATGATGGTAGTCAATGCGGCGCAGGAGAAATTGCGCGCGCAACTGGGGCTGCCCACAGGCGGCGGCGTCGGCACGCAAGTAGGGCAGCAGGCTAGTCCGCCCATAGGCCCTGGCGGGCCTGGGGTGCCACAGGTGGCAGGCGTGCAGCAGCCCTTGGCCCCTGGTGCCCCGATGGGGCCAGCGCCGGAAGCGCCAGGAGGCATCATTGGCTAGAGAGAAGAGCTTTATAGACGAGGTGGCGGATCGCCTGGCCGATGAGATGCAACGGATGGTCGATGCCCTGATAGCGGATGAGATATTTGCCAAGATGGTGAAACTGTCGGTGGCGGAGCAGATCGGTCGCTTCCTGGAACCCATGAGCAGGTCGCAGACCGAGGCGGCTATCGCCAGTGAGAAAGGGCCGGAGGGCGTTGACGCCTACAGAGAGAAGATGGTCAATCTGATGCTCGCCCGCATGGGCAAGGGGGACTGAGATGACAATGAGTGGCGGGGATTGGTTCAAAGCGCCAAAGCCTCGCGTGCCAAATTGGACAGAACTTCTATTCGGTGCTAAAAGGCCTGGAGTGGTCACACGACTGCCTGGTGGAGAAGGCCCAGCGCAGCCTACACCCGCTGAGCCTGTGCCACAATATGAGCAGACGCAGTCGGTGATAGAAGCAGCTGCCGTTCTCAGGGCTCTTATGGGCGAGGAATCTTATAAAGCTCTCTCGGCACAAGCGCAGGATGCAGAGTTGCAGAATCAGGCCAATTACTATCTGAGCTTGCCGTCTGACCGCCAGGAGCGCAAGACTGCGGAAAAAGCCCTGCGGACGTATCGGGGACAGTATACGAAGGGAGTAAGCCCAGAAGCCTACAAAGCGACGTGGGGTGTTGACATAACCAAGCCCCCGGCAAAACAGGCTGGGGCGGGTGCGCGGTCGCTTGTGCCAGGTGCGCAAGTGGGCCAGAACCCAACGGCAGAGTTCTATCTGCAACAATTACGGGACATTGAGACGCAGATGGCGGGGCTCGATCCCTTGGAGAATGAGGCAGAGTGGAGCACTCTCAATGAGCAGCGGCAAGCCCTCTGGTCTCTCTGGATCAAGGCAAGTGCTCCTAGCGGCGCGGCGGAGGGCATGAGCGCTTATCAAGCGGGTTCGCTGGCCAATGAGCAAGCTCGGTTACAACAGGAGCGGGCGAAGGAGCAACAGCGCATCCGAGAAGCTATGTCGGATACGATGCTGCGCATTGGCGACCTGCAACGGGCTGCTACGGAGTCGGGCACTCGGTTCATCGGCGAGAACGCTCGCTGGGCCTCGCCTGCGGGCAGCACCTATGCCCCTGGACGTGAGCCTGGTGGCACCTATGCCCAGGCTGTCCAGCAGGCGGGGGCTGCTTTCACGCCCCGTGAGCGCCCCACGATCGAGGTTGATCCCTTTGCCGCTCGGAAACAGGTCGATACACAAGTCGCCCAGGTACTTGAACAACTGAAAACCTGGGGATTAGGAGGCTAAGATGGCCTTTCAAGCAGGGCAGAACTACGTTGATTACAATGCCCAGATGGGCGGTTATGTCGCTGTCGTCAACGGCAATATCACCGGCCCCTTTGCTACACAAGGTGAGGCTGAACGCAAGTTCAATGAGCTAATGGCCACCGGCGGCGGCGGTGCTGTTGGCCCTGCGGGGGCCGGCAACCTCTTCTTTGGGGCAGGGGATTACCAGACCTATCTCTATGACCAACTGGCCCTGGAATATAGCCAGTTGGCTTATCAGCAGAGCTATCTCAATACCTACCTCATTCCCCAGATGCAGATGGTGGACAAGCGGGAGCGGGCACGCCTTGCCCTGGATGCCACTACGCAGTATGCCCAACTGTTCGGCTTTGGTTTGCCTCAGAACTTCCTTGCTATTATGAAGTATGGTATGGGCGGCGAGATGAACGCAGGGGGGATGGGCGACCTTATCCCTGCCAGCGCCAATGTCTCCGATGAGGAGATGGCTAATATCCGTGTCCAGTTGGAGTCCGCAGGCTGGCAAGGCGGCACTGATGACCAGGCGGTTGATGCCTTCCTGAAAACGGTTGCCCCTGGCACCCAGGATGAGTTTGTCCAGAAGGTGCAGACGAGCCTGCTGCCCACAGGAGCGAAACCCACCATTGAGGGCGCTGCGGCATTGGCGGCACCATATGGCCAAGCTGATGTGATGAAGCTCCTGGGCACTACGGAGGCTCAGATGGCCGGAGCGCCTGGATATCAGTATCAGGGGCAACCCACGCTGGCGATGCGCCAGATTCAAGCTACACCTCAACAGGTGCCACAATCCTTGATGCTCCAGAGTATGACCCCGCAACAGGCTGGCGGCTTTCTCTCTATGACGCCGACCGTGCAGCAACTCACGGCAGGCAGAACGCCCATGAGTGGCCAGGCAGCGCCCTTTTCGTTCATTTCGGGACGCAGCCTCTCGGCACAGGACGTGGGCCAGTGGAGTCCCAGCAAGATGGGGCTGGTCACGGGCTTGACCCAGTTCAGCGGCCAGCGCCCGGAGGACTTCTGGGCTGAGTTCGCCCGCTTCCGCCCACAAGGTGCAGCGATGGCTCCTACCAGGATTGGGTAACAGCATGGTTTACGAACCTGAAGATGTCTATGCCGAGCGCAACCGCCGTGTGAGTGCCTTCCTGACGCAGTTCCAGCAGCAGGCACAAGCAGCACCCCAACGACCAGGCGGACTCAAGGGGACTGTCGGCGCTATCCTGGGCTATATCAACCGTCCCCTGGCCGCCACATCCTCTGGCTTGGCGGCTGGCCTGCGGGGTGAGAACATCTTGACGGGCATGAAAGAGGGGATCATGGGCCGCTCCGATATTACCTCCTTTGAGGATGTGCTGAAGCAGCAGGGCATGGCGGGCGGCTGGCAACGCAAACTGGCGGGCATCGCTGGCAGCATCCCCCTTGACCCGCTCATGTGGGCTACCACACCTGTTGGGGCAGGCGGTAGCGCTCTCATGCGTGGTACACGAGCGGTCTTGCCAGGCGCAGCGAAAGCTATCGAGGCCACGCCCATCGTCCGCACGCTGGCGGGGGCAGGCCCCGTCGCCCGCGAAGCCCCCACCGCAGGCCGTTTTGCAGAGCAGGCCCTTGAACAAGCGCAGCAGCCCCTACGCCTTATGGAGCGTGGCCTGCGAGCGCCCACCAAGATACCTGGGGTCGGCAAGGCATGGCAAAGCGCTCTGGAGGTGCTCAATCCCAAGGTGGCCGCTGGCAATGCACCTATGAAACGACTCAGTGTGGCGATAAGCCAGATGACCAACGACTCTGGGTCCGTCCTGGAAGGTTTGATGGCTCCTATCAGCGCTGTGGCTGCCCAGGGTCAACGCTTCGGCTTCGGTGATGTCATGCGCTATCTGGGCTTTGACCGCGCTACAGGCAAGTTCACGCTAGCGAATGGCGAGAGGTTGGCGCCCCGTTTTGCTCTCGTAGAAGCCAACCGAGCGAACCTGACGCCTGCGCAGGCGCAGTTCTATGACGCCTTCCGCGCATCCAATGATGGCCTGTTCGATTATGCCCAAAGCATCGGCGTGAAGTTTGAGGCGGAGGAGTTGCCCACCGCCGCTGAATACTTCTCAGGGCTGGTGAACTCAGAGGCTAGTTGGGGCGAAGCTCGTGCTGCTTTAAGACAAGAACCTCGTACCAGAGGGCTTGCGGGCACCCTCAGAGGGCGTACTATCGAGACGCCGGAACAGGCTGATGCTCTGGGGATTATCTATGACGATCCCCTGGAATCCGCCCGTTGGCACTTCCAAGGTATGCTACGGGGCATCATGGACACCAAGCTGGCTCAATACTTAGAACCGTATGCCAAGCAGCAGAATCTGGCGCTTATCGCTGCTACAAGAGAAGCTGCGCAGGTAGCAGGCACTCGTGTTGGCGCGGCGGAGCTTCTGCGGCAGATGGTGCAACGGGTGCGACGGGGTGAGGTGCCCACGCAAAGACAACTAGGCGCTGTGGGCAAGGGTTTCCCTGAATTGAAAGAGCAACTTGATGCGGCAATGGCACTGGGGCCGCGGGAAAAGGACGCCCGTGCAACCGCTCTACAATCGGTGGCTGATGCTGTGAAGGAAGAAAAAGGTCTTTTGCAAATTACAGCCAAAGAAACCAGCGCGCGGGCCAAGGAGGTGCGCTTGGCGGAGAAAGCCGCCGTTGCCGATCGCCAGGAGGTCGAGCGTGTGACCGCTCTGAAGAATATGTGGTTCAAGCCACAGGATGCCGAAACGCTGGAGCGCGCGCTAGGCACCTTCGAGGTGGGCGGCGCCGAGAAGCAGTTGCGGAATGTGCTGGAAGTTACGCAGAATCTCTCCGCTGCCATGCGTACCTCGATGGCCGCCGCCGATGTGTCCGCCCCTTTTATCCAAGGTCTGGGCTTTCTGGCTCGCCATCCCGCGAAGTGGTTAGAAGGGTTTGCCCGCAGCTTCCAGGCCATAGCTGACCCCAATATGAACGTGCGCTATCTGGCCAGTGGGAAAGTACAGCGTTTTGCGCAGGAGCTCCCAGGTGTGCAGCTTACGCGGGGCACTACCGAGTGGTTCGCAGGAATGGGGCCAGTGGAAGCAGTAGCAAGACGCATCCCAGTAGTAGGGGGTCTCGCCGGTGGTGCCGTCCGTCAAATATACGGGCGTGGCTCTGCGGCCTTTGACTTCTTGGGCAACTTTATGCGGGTAGAAGAGGGCACTGGCCTCTTGAAACTCGCCAAAGAGACGGGGAACACCGCGCAGCTTACCGAGTTTCTGAACAAGCTCACGGGCGTCCATGCGGTAGCGGGTGTACCGGAGACATGGCGTATGTTCGAGGGTTCCTTTCTGCTTTTTGCCCAGCGCTACACCAAGTCAGCGATGGCAATGGTTCTGGATGCCGCCACGCGGGGCGACTTTGTGGGTGCTGAGTCTCGCGCAACCCTGGCTAATATGCTCGTGGGCGGACTGGCCTGGTACTCCCATATTGCGGATGCCGTCGGTCAGGAGCCCAACTTCGACCCCACAACGGGCAAGTTCCTCACCATCAAGGTAGGTGATGACAATGTAGGCATCGGCTCTATCTGGGTGGCGATGGCCCGCTTCTTGGGCAAGGCGGTGGAGAATCCTGGCACTATGAACCCTACGTCCTGGGAGAATGTGACTAGAGACAACCCGATAACGCAGTGGTGGCGCTCCCGCGCTGCCCCTGTTGGTTCGGTGTTGTGGGACAAGCTGATAACGGGCGAGGACTATATCGGCACTCCCTTGGATGAGCCCGTGCAACTGGCGAAGTATCTGGGCACCAAGTTTACCCCCTTTGCCCTGGAAGCCTTCCTGCTTCAGAATCAGCCTATCGGTATTGAGGCTCTTGGGCCTCAGCTTGCGGGCCTGCGTACATTCCCGCAAAGCCGTGCTCAGATAGCGGATACGGTAGCAAGAGAGATGTTCGGGCAGCCCTTCACTGAACTGGACCCTGTTGAGCAGGCCGAGGTGGAACGCTCTGAGCGAGTGAAGAGAGTGCCCATACCAGCAGGGCGTTACGGCGAGTATGCGCGGGCTGTGAAGCCTGTCTTCGGTGCTTATGAGGAGCGGCTAGGCCAACTTGCGGAGATGGTCAAGGCCAACCAGATAGATAAGAACCAGTTTCGCATTGAGCAAACTGAGGCAGTAAAGGAGCGGTCAATCCGCTTCGAGGGCGTGCCGGAGATAACACGAGGGCGGCCTAAGACACCCGAAGAGCAGTCACGGCAGAAGTATCTCGATATTCTCTATGAGACTGACCCAATGGGTGACCCGAACTATGAGGCGGCTGACCAGTTTCTCGCTACTTTGCCAGCCACTCATGTCACCTTTATTCAACAGAAGAGTTTGGCGAATATAGAGCGTCTGCCAGAGGAGAGTCGTGTGCTCATGCGAGAACTCTGGCAAGCTCGCCAGAAGGTGAAGGCATACTTTAACCTGGAGCGGGAAGCTCTGCAACGTTATGGCCTGTGGGAGCAATACTCTCAGGCGAGTCCCTTGGAGAAGCAGCAGATGGAGCAGACACCGCGCTACAAGGCTGCTCAGCGGGATGCTGACCGGCGGCAGATGGCTTTGCGTCTACGGGATAAGGAGTTGAACCAGGCGCTTGTGGAGTGGTATGGCCGAGCGCCCCTTACGCTGGCAAGTATCAAGAGAGCGATGTAACATGACATGGCACCGCTACCCTACGATAACACGGATTGGCAGGTGGGGTGATCCGCGCTTTGGGGGTAGAGATGCGTGTTGGTTTGCGACATTGGAGTGGCGAGCATATAGAGTGTGGGCATATTCTCGCTCGTGGACGCTTGTCTGTGTGAAGGCGTGGTGGCATATGCTTTTGCTGTATACCGAGCGATATTGGTTGGGTCGGAGAGACCTGTATCCTCGTTGGTATAACTGGATACGCTGGAGATAACATGACGTTTCAGGCGATCCGCTGTCCGGGGAGTCACGGCTTGAATCACGGTAGCCCTGTCCTGGCCCGTGTAGACTGGGACAAGCAGCAACTAGAACTGTATTGCCGGAAGTGCAAGCGCAGTGTTTTGCTCCTCTTGCGTGAGGCCGTAGCCTTAGAGGTGCCTGGGCAATTCCACGCACGAGGTTGTCCAGCGACCTACTTGACAGACTTAAAAGACTTGACAGATAACTTCACTTAGGTTTATCTTAATAGCCAGATAACACATATAGTGAGGCCAGCGAGCCATACGAGACCCCTAGAGGGCGTGAACCTCTGGGGGTCTGTCTTTTGGAGGTGTTATGGTCAGCGAAACTCTAGTGGCAGAACAGCCAGGGCTACCTGCGGGTGGCGATGGTACTATCGTTCAGGAGCCGTCTACGGCGGCTGCGGAGATAGTATCCGAAGCACCCGTACAGGAAGCACCTGCTCAGAGAACACCACGTGAGATTGTAGAAGAGCACCTGGGCCGCATGTCGCTCGAAGAGATAGCGCAACTCCGTGCGGTCAATGACCGTGCCCAAAGTATTGCTGCCCAACAGCGCAAGAAGGATGAAGAGGCCCGCGCTGCCAAGGAGCAGCACTATCATTTGGCACAACAACAGGTGGCAGAGGCTCAACAGTTCACGCAGTACGTAGATGGCCTTGACCCCACGCGGAAGTGGGAAGTGATGCAGAATCCTGCTAACTACCGACGTTATCAGGAAGCACGGGACAAGATTGTCTTTGCGAGTTTGGAGGAGCCAGCCATGCGGGTGATTGCTCAGCAGGCTGGCGAGCGCTTTGCAGAACTCGCACGACAGGCCGAGAGCGTTCTTTCCCATCTTAGCGATGAGGAGCGGGATGGTATTCTGGCCAAGCATGGCATCGACTTGGGGGCAGCCTATCACGAACTGGTGGAGACGGCAGGAAAGCGATACGTGGAGAGAACGATGGCAGAGGAGCGGAAAACCTATAAGGATGAACTAACTGCGCTACGGGTTGAAATCAGGCAGCTTGCGCATAGAGTAGCAGGTGAACCAGAGGCACCCGCAGGAGGCACAGCACCAGGGGGTTCTGCGCCTACCCAAGCGGAGTATGCAGCCATGACGCCAGTACGCCGTGCAGAGGCGCAAGCCAGCGGAGAGGTTGACCGATGGTCGCAGCAGTGGGCACAGGCACAACGGTAAGCCCCTGTGCCATATGTCTGGACCCTGGCGCTTGTTGCCGCTATGTTCTGCTCCCTCTAGCACGGGGGCTCACACCAGATGAACAACAGTGGGTAGGCTTACATCCAGGATTGAGTATCGTGGACAATCGGAACGTCTTAATTCGCAGCAACTGTAGTGCCCTGACTGCACAAGGACAGTGCTTCCTTTATGGGGAGGCTGCCCGTCCGCAGATGTGTAGTGTGTGGCCTGATAGACCAGAGCTACAAGCACCCCAGTTGTGCGGCTATAGGACAAGCGGTGTGGGCGCAGGAGTGAGGCCGCAATGAAGTTCCTCGTGACACCGAGCACAAAGGGCAATGACATTACCAGGTATATACCCATCTTGAGGATTCAGACGGTGGGTATGAGACCTCATGTTGTTGTAGCCACAAAGCTGACAGGGTTTTTCTCGCAGCAGGTTAAGGAATTGCCTGCCTCTGCCAAGGCCCGTAGCACGTGTCTGCAAAAACTTCTGGTAATGGTCAATGCAATAACCCTTAGCTCGATGTGGTCGTGGGCAGTTAGGTACTGTGCAAGGCTTCATGGGACGATTCAGGCGGTATTGTGTCCAGCAATTCCAGCACCGTTGGGCCAACCCCCCTTTGTCAGCGATGGGTTGCCCGCAATCCATGCAGGCACCACCACGTTGCCCTTTGGCCTTAGTGCGACGCAAGGCACTCCGACATGTCATGCACAGCTTCGATTGCTTATGCTTGGGCTGTCTACACTGTGGACAGGACTCTTGGTAAGGATGCATTATATCACCTCCACCTACAGTATAATAGACTGCTTGGGTGGTTGTAAAGGAGAGTGGCCAAAATCGCAGGAACTTTAACCGTCAGCCAGGCGATTTGCTCCATCCCAGAGATTTGGAGCCCAGAGACCAGAGACGCAGTAGAAGCTAACGTTGTAGCCGCTGGGCTGGTCAATACCAGCTACTTCGATTATCTGAAGGGTGGGCCTGGAGATACGGGCAACCTGCCGTATATCTCCAACCCAACGGCGTCTACAAAAACGGCTAACACCAACATTAGTCTGGAGGTCATCGGCCCCTCCAGCGCCGAGGCAAGCCAGGTGTTCACCATCGGCACACACCAGTACGTCGCCTTTGGTGTGGAGAACATCGTAGACGTACAGTCCAAGTTTAACCTGCGCGCAAAGTACACGAAGAAGGGCGGCTACGCCCTGAGCGCGGCGGCTGATACGAACCTACATACCTTGCCGCAGAATTTCAGCCAGATAGTTGGCACCCTGGGGATAGAGCCAACCTTCGACAACTGGCTACGTTGTTCGCAGTACCTGGATGACGCCAATGCGCCCGAAGATAGTCGCTTCATCATCGTGCGGCCCGCGACGTACTACGCCATGCGTAAACTGGATCAGTTCGTAAATGCGGACTACAAAGAGTCGCTAGGCAGCATGGGTACTGGGCGGAACCGTGTGGGGACAATCTTCGGCAATGTACCAGTGTACAAAACGACTCTGGTACGTGCGCCGGCATCAGGTCAGGCCGACAACTGGTACTGCCATCGGGATGGGGTCTACTACTGCTCGCAGCAGCTCAAGACCGCTGGAGACTTCGTAATCGAGCGGGACGCGACGGTGGTGCTCCTAACCCACATCTACGGCTATGCGGAGGCGCTCCAGCCTCCGATAACTGCTGGTGGTGGGGCTGCGGTCGATACCTATAACTGCGTCATGTACGGAGTTTCGTAGATGCCAAGCATCGTTATAGCCCCTGAGTTGCCCATGCTTTTAGAAGAGCTACGGGGTATCCTGACCGTAGAGAGAGAGGATGCCACCATAAGCTGCCAGTGTCCTCTGGGATTGCCGTGCGGCGGTATTGATGTGGACAAGCTAGATTTGACCCATCGTTTGCTTCACCAGCACGTGTACTTCATGGGACACAAGTTTATCGAGCGTATGGCGATCAGGGGCTATGACTTCGTAGGGCCGTTGCGACTGCATGGCCCCTGGCGCAGCTACAACTTTGCCGAGACGATGACGGATGTAGATTCCACTATCTGGGCGGAGGCGGAGGCCGAGGATGACCCCAGCAAGGTGCTGGGTTTTGTAGGTGAGCGTTGTAAGGTGGCCCTACCAGCCCTGATGGATTATCTGTTGGTGGGGCCATTTCTCCATCGGGCTATCCTGGTGGAGCGTATTATGCCGGATGTACAGGAGGACGATAATGCCGCATTCAGCAATTCCAGCACCCCCTAGCCTCTACCCTGAGATTCGGGAGATGCCTACGCCACCCGGGAAGGGCGAGCATGGCTATTACCGCAGGGGAGACAACGGGTGGATCGTCACGGCACCAGTGTGGCCGAGCTTCCGAGAGGACATGGAGTTCAAGGGCAATGTCTACCTGTCCCGTTATGGCAGGTTTGTGAATGACGTAGGCCCGAAGCAACGGGATACACGGGGGCAGCTCTTCTCAGTGACTGAAGAGCCCTGGCGCTTGATGTTCCAGCATGGCGGGGCCAAGGAGTTTCCTGTCAGCCAGATCGTTGCCCATCGTTGGCACATCAGGCCGCCCTATCAAGATATAGTTTTCCCTCAGTTGGAGGGAGTAACTATCTATGACTTCCAGTGCCCAGAGTGCGAGCGGGGTATCTTTTCCAGCACGGATGAGGAACAGGCGGCCTTCATGCTGCGGCAGCACCTGACCTCCCGTGTGAATGACCAGCACGTTTATCAACCCAAGGACATCAAAGAGCTCGGAGATGAACTGGGCGTTGACCTGAGCCGTAGCCGTACCATGCGAAAGGTGCAGCGCACTGTACATGGCCCCCAGGTAGGCGTAGTACAGGAAAAGCCTGTGGACACTGCGGCAACGCCCGATGTGGAGCGAAGCCAGGGTTACGCTTGTACAGCCTGTGGTTGGGCACCGCTGAAGACCAGCAAGAACCCTGGATCATCCCTGCGGTTTCACCTGCTGCATTGCAAGGGGAAGCCGCCCCGGGCTGACGAGGATGAGAGTGAAAATCCAGCGTAGGTCTATCTTTACTGTGCCTCAAGAGATGGCGCAAGAATGTCCTGAAACACCATTGGGGCAGGTGGCAGGACGGTTGGGGCAAAGCCTGCGGCAAGGAGCTGGGCACTGGATAGAAGTACGACGCAAGGAAGGAGAGGACTATATCGACGCTGAGGACATCCATGTCTACGGCCCATACCCGTCTGCCGAGATGCTAGAGGCGCTGGTAGCCAGCGAGCATATGGCTATCGGCCAGCGGGAACGGGCGCAACTGGTCAGAGGAACGGGGGCGTTTGCCCATTATCTGTTAGTAGCTAACTTCAAGGTCGGGCGCGAGCCTGCTCAGAAAGGAGCGACCTATGGCAAGACTGCAATACTATCAGCGTAGCCGCACCAACTGGACACCCGCATCCTACTCTGCCAATGAGACCGCAACGATTCTCCCTGTGGGAGTAGGCGACCTCGTGGGGCCTCTGTACGGCCTGATGCGTACTGCCTTCGACGGCACGGGCGGACGCACCATCTCCGTAGGCGATGGCGATGATGTAGACCGCTACATGACGACAACCATCGGCGACGTGTCGCAGGCGGCGGGCACCTACCTCATCGCTGTGGGTGGTTCAGCGAGCACGTACCTAGCCATTGGGCGGCATCTCTACACTGCGGCGGACACCATCGACATCGTGTTCGTGGCGGCTACCGGCGGCAGTCCTACTGCGGGCGCAGTGGACATCTGGTGCTGGGTAGCCAAAGTCAACCCTCACTAGCCAATGCAGTAAAACGCAGAAAAGGAGCCAATGCACATGAGCGACTTCACGGTACAAGGCGCATCGGTAACTCTCCCGAACTTCAATCCCAGCACGGCTGGGGATGGCCCTGTAGCCATTACGAAGCGGGGCGAGGTGCTCACAGTTCCCTGGTATCAAGCATGGGTGGACAAGGAGCGAGGCTACATTGCCAGCAACGCTGCGAAACAGACGGCGCTGGCAACAGGTGGAACGTCCTACTCGGACACTGCGCCCGCCTTCATTCTGGACGTGGCGACCGGCACCACGATGATTCCCCTGCAAATCAGGCTGCGGCAAGGTGGCACAGTCGCAGGCGGGGTTATCACGGTGCTCATCACAGCGGATGTGATAGCACGTTACTCTTCTGGTGGGACAGCTATCACGGCCAGGAACATGAAGATGGGGCCAACCGCAGCGGCACGGCGAACATCCGCCGTCACGGTATACGGCACATCGCCAACAGCAGCAGCGGTCAATACCCACATCAGCTTGTTGGGGGCTATCATCACGCATGATGTAGCGACCACTCCGAACACGCCTCAGACCTTCCTTGAGTGGCCCGCCATCGGTGAGGTAGTGCCGCACCTGGTAGGGCCGGCGTCCCTGGTCATTTACGCCTTTGCAGCTACAACGCAAGCCAGTTGGTTCTTCAGCTTCAAGTGGATCGAGGTGGACTCCTAGCGTGAAGCTCTTTTTAGGGCGCGCAGTCTGGCGTGAGGTAACAGTCGAGCACAGCGAGTGCTGGGATGATCTGCTCTTGCTCTGTAGGGACAAAGGCATCTATACCCAGCGGGCGACGGTGAAAGGGGATGCTCTGGTGTCACGGGCACGGAGCATCCTCGCCTCAGCCTTCTTGCGCTCGCAGTGCGATGTCCTGCTAACCCTGGATGCGGACATCTGGTTCAGACCGCAGGATGCGCTGAGATTAGCGGAGAAGTGCTACCGTGATAAGGACATTATCGGAGCGCTTTACATGACTCGGAACCTGGCCACACAGCCTGCCCTGCTTCTGCCGGATAGACCTGTGCGATTCGATGCCCTGGCCGCGCCAGAGCTTGTGCCTTTTGTGTCTACAGGTTTTATGGCGGTAGGCCGACGGGTTATCCAGAAACTAGCGGGGGATTTGCCCCTTTGCCATCAGACCTGGCGTGATAGGGGCAGAGATTCCTCCTTCTGGCCATTCTACATGCCCTACTGCATCCCCTGGGAGGGCGATGGACACATGTACCTCTCTGAGGATTGGGCCTTCTGCCAGCGGGCGAAGGATGCAGGGTTTCAGGTATGGGTTGACCCCAGTATTCGGCTTGGGCATGTAGGAAGCTACCTTTATACTTTAGAGGACTTGATCCGTCCAGAACGTTCACAGCCTGGGGCGCTGGTACTACAGCGGCATGAGGATGGCGCTTTGGAAACAATCGTACCGATAGCAGAAAAGGTTTCCACAAGGTAGAAAGGAGACGAAATGTCAGACATACGGGTATTCAACCAGAACCTCACGCCAGGGCGTAACGCTGGGTGGGGCGGCCTGCGGGGAACGCAGGATGGGGCAGCGTATCTCGCTCCATATGCGCTCTCAGCGAGCATCGAAGGGCGGCTGATGGGCTGTCACTTCGGCACCTTGACGACACCTCTAGCGACGGCGGCAACCACAGCTATTGCCACCCTGCGGCCTCAAGCGTGGGTGCGTATCCCTGATGGCACAGCCATCATTCCGTTGGCTGTCAATGTCCTGGTGGAGTCGGCAGGCGCCACAACCCAGGGTGAAATCGCTATCGCCATGTGCATAGTAGACCCTGGTGATGGCACAGGAGCGGCGGGGACATTGCAGCCTGTCAGCCTGAACGCGGCGGCACCAGTGACCTCGAACTGCACGACTCGCCAACTGGCGACTGGCGACATCACCGCTGAGACGGGACTGCGTGAACTCAAGCGGTTCAGCTTCGCCGCCTCGGCAGTGAACCAGGACTTCACCTGGAACGCAGCAGGTAACCTGGTAGTGCCTGTGCTACGCGGCCCTGCTGGTCTTCTGGTGTACATCGGTGGTAATGCCGTTAACTTCTTCTGCCAGATGCAGTGGATAGAGTTGGCGGAATCCAGCGTAAGCTAACAAGTAGATAGCTGAGATGGGGCGGGTGCACCTCCTCGCCCGCCCCTGCTCGGCTCAGTCGAACAAGGAGAAGAAGATATGACTGAGATTCGAGTACGACCGAGGGATAATGCTTCCCTTGACCCCGTAAGCAAGGCGAATCCTTTGCCTGTAGAGGTGGAAACCCTTGCTGATAGAGCGCATAATGCCGAGGTTTATAACCTGACATTGACCAGTGCGGATACGCAATACTCCTTTGCGGTGCCAGGCTCTACACGGCGGCTAGAGTTCCAGATACGCACAGCAGCCTCTTGCCGCTACGCCTTTGAGGCAGGGAAGGTCGCAGCGCCTACAGCGCCCTATATGACCCTCAAGGCGGAAGATTACTATTATAGCGGCGCGATAGACACAATAATCGGCTTTACACTTTATCTGGCCTCAGCTACGGCTGCTGTAGTCGCTGAAATCCTGATCTGGCGATAGGAGGCTGAGATAACATGCCAATCAGAATGCCACGCAGAGCGGGGATGCTCCTCAAGACGGGCCAGACAACCCAGTATTCCTCTGAGGCTGATGACGGCTCCTACGAGAAGGGGATAGCCAAGGCTTATACCGTGCTGAGTACTGGCGCTCAATCGGGCACCAGCAACATTGACCTGCTGCACCTGACAGCGACCGACATCTCCTTCACAGCGGCCACCAAGACCATCGCGCAGGTTGCAGCAGGTCTTGCCATGTTCAAGACGGGCGAGACCATCGTTATCACAGGCTCCGTTAGCAACAACGGCACCTACACCATTGCTACAGGCGGCGTGGCGGGTGAGATTGTCACTACTGAGGCCCTGGTGGGTGAGGCGGCAGGAGCCAGCGTCAGCATCGCTAAGCGGGAAGCTCACTCCAACAACTGCGTGCTGGACCAGAACACGGGTCTTCTGTGGAGCCGTTATGTCTCTGCCGTGATGGGCACGGCAGGGACGGGCACGATGCCTTGGACGGGGCAGTTGTATGACATCTTTCAGTATGCAGCGGCAGCGAACGTGGCGAGTCTAGGGGGGTACACGGATTGGCGTGTGGCTAATAAAAGTGAGTTGTATTCCATCGAAGATAGTGAAGCAGCAACAGGCGTGCCCGACTCTACGGCATTCCCTAGTTGGCCTGCTGCCTCTATATATAGTGCAACGTCAGTACCTGCGGGCACCACATTAGCCTTTGCAGTAGGGTTTGCGGGAGACATTGGAGCACAGGCGACGAAAACCACAGACATATATAGGGTAGCCCTCGTGCGAGGAGGCGTGTGATGGCCAAGAAGAAGCGCACAGGCAAGGGCGGCAAGGGTAGTGGTACACATGGTAAGGGCGGTAAGAAGCAGCGTAAGCAGCCTGATCTGGTGAAGTAGGAGGACACAATGGCAAAGAGCAAACCAGCCGGCAAACCTAAGATGCCCATGCACAAGATGCCCGATGGCCACATGATGCCAGATGCGGAACACAAGGCCATGATGGGCCAACCCAAGAAGAAGCGGGGCAAGTGATGTCAGACGAAGCGAGAGACCGATTGCTTGAAGCGGCGGAAGATCTCTATGTTGCTGCCTCTGCATGTATCGCGCATCTTCAGGGCAAGGTACTCGGTAATCTACTGACGGCCCAGTTAGCATATTGGAAGGCCAAACGTGCAAGAGATGGCCTCGAATCCTGGGTTCCCCTTGAGGAGTTAGCCTCCGAGGTGAAGGGCTGATGCCGCTCGGCAAAGGTGTCCGCTACCGCGTGAAACAAACCCCAAAGGGGCCTGTGCGTCTGGCCTTCAGGGGTAATACTGTGATAGAGGCGAAGGGTCTGGAAAGTGGCAAGGTGCATACTCCGAGTGAGTTCAAGGCGGATCGGGCGAAGGCCAAGCAGAAGAGGCGCTGATGGTCGTAGAGTCAACATCCTACCTAGTCGCTGCTCAAGAAGTCGCTAAGGCTCTCGGAGCCTTTGAGTCAGGCACGCTCACGGCTATCACAACGGCCCTGGCGACAGTAGCCAGCTATCCCTTCAAGACCGCCCGCACAAATCCTACGCTCGACTTCGAGGGTGCGGAACTCTACTTCACCGACGGGCAGTTCACGCCCAACCCCGTTGAGATTGCGGCCTATGCGCCTACGACAGGTGCCTTCACGCCCAGCATCGCTTGGACGGATGGCGGCACAGACCCCACGACGGTCAACATCTTCCTGCGGAGCTTCCGTATCGCGCTCATCAAGGCCGCCATCAACAATGCGCTCAGGCAGCTTGAGTACCGGCAGGTGGTGCCGCTGACCCTGGTTATAGATGGTGACATGGAGACCAGCGGCGTGACTGATTGGACAGCTTCCAGTGCGACATCCACAAAGAGCACGACCGCTGGCCTTGTGTTTCGAGGCGCTCAGTCCTTGAAGGTACTGAATAGTGGAGCGTCGGGCTTCGCGCGCACGGCCAGCATGAGTGTCCAGGCAGGGAATACTTATCTCCTCCATGCGCGCTGCCGCACGGCGGTCTCGACGGCCACCCTCCAACTCTATGATGTTACCAACAGCGCGGCGATAGATAGCGAAACCTCCGACACAGGCTTAGCCTGGCAGTCTCTCAGCTTTACAGCAACTATTCCCAGTACGTGTACGCAGGTGCAGGTGAGGCTCATCGGCACGTCCGCCAGTGCGGAAGTGTACTGGGATGACGTTATCCTCTTGCGGGAGAACTCCCGTAGGCTGGCGCTGCCCGATTACATCCGTGAGACACGGCAGATACATCGGGTCATGCGGGCATCGCCTACAGAAGAGGACGATGCTGACCGTGACCGCTTGCTGGATATTCCAGGTGCGACCTTTGGCCCCAATCAGCAGAGCGGGCTGGCTGCCTGGGAAGTCGTATTGCCATCAGGTGTGAGCCGTCCTGTTTGGTTAGATGTCTCACGCCCCTATGCGACGCTCTCTGCCGATACGGATACTACGCTGTGCCCCCGTGAGTTGCTCAGAGAGTCCGCTCTCTGTGAACTCTTGCGTCCCCTTGTAGCCTCGCCCGATGAAGCCAGCAAGACTTGGCGGCAGGTTTATAGGGAGCATCTGCATATCTATCTTCAGTTGATGCGGCGTTATCAGTCTAATCATACCGGCGGAGGATGATGGATGGCAGAAGGTATCCTGGGGCCAGGCTGGATTGAGCTCGATGGCGAGCCATACCAGTTAGTCCGTGAGGACATTCTCCAACGTGTAGCAGGGCCATCCGCCCGTCGCTGGAGCGTAGAGCGCTTGCCTCTCGCTACCAAAGTAGAGTCCCGCCCCGATGTACGTCCTGGTGTCATTCCTGGTGAGTATGTTATCACCAAGGATGACTGGAGCAAGGGCATCAGCGGACGGCACGAGAACTACCCGAACACTGTCCACTACACCGTCAACATCAATCACTCCATTCCCGGTGCTCTCCGTGCCATTCCCCAGATGCAGAGCTTCACTGACACCACAACTATCATGGGCGGCGATCCTGTCTTTATGGCCCGGCACGGCGGCATTAGCTTTATCCTGGGAGGGCGTCTGTGTCTTCTCTTGAATAACAATGAGCTGACGGAGGATAAGGACTTTGGAGCTGGCGTTATTATCCGTGATGCGGTCATCTACGAAGGCTCTCTTCGTGCTTGCTTTGGCGACATAGCTCTCGCCTCCAAGACGCTTACTGTCAACTACAAACTGTGGAAGCGCACGACGGCGCTCTCTGGCACGATGTGGACGCAGGATGACCACACAGGTGCTGTGACTTTCGTAGGCGCAGGTCTGAACGATATGACGTTGCACTCGACCAACAACTTCTTTGGCGATACTGCCACCAACATCCGTGTCCAGATAGATGCCTCAGCGCCAACTCCCGACACCTTCAAGTGGTCAGCGGATAATGGGTCGACCTGGACGGCCACCGGCGTCGCCTGCTCCACCAGCGCCATAACGCTCTCTCCTGGCGGGGTAGATCAGGGCATTCGCATCGTGTTTGCCGCTGTGGATGGTCACACCATTGACAACTACTGGAACTTCAGCACCACGCAGGTGCCTCATGCGCATCATCTGGCCGTCGTACGCAACCGCTTGTGGCGTGGCGTGAACTATGACTCGGCAGACACGGCTGCCTGTGCTGAGGTCAGCAGCATCGACCCTGGCGATGATCCAGAGGTCAATGCGAATTGGGGGCCAGCCTCGCCGGGGTATCAGGTCGGCGACCAGTTGGTGCCGATAACCGACCTGAACGCTCTGGGTGAGCGCCTTCTCGTCTCAAAGGAGGATGGTCTTTCTCCGGGTGATGAGGCGGGCGTATTCTCGAATGTTCTCCCCCAGATAGCGGCCAGCCTGGACAATGACAATGGCAAGAATACGCTGGTGCAAGGTGCTACAATCGTCTTCCCCTATCGTTCTGGGAGGTTGCTCAGTTACCTGCTGGGCGATTCTGCCGAAATAGGTTTGGGGCAAGTATTCGCTGATACGGAGCCCAGCGATAATCCGCCCTCGGCGGAAGTTTCCGCTATGTGTATGCAGGGGAACTGGATTTGGGCGGCTACCAAGCCGAGCCTCATGCCTCGCGCTATACCTACCAAGAGCTATTTCTATGACCAGAGCGCGGCCACCTATACAGATGTGACCAGCAATGTCACAGATGGCTCTCTTGCGACCGTGCTGAGCGCTGCGGCCATGCAGACCAACGATTATATCTATCTTGCTTATAGTGCTGCCGTCTACGGCGTCTTTCTCGACCTCCTCAAGCAGAATGCGAACCAGGGTGTTTTGACCATTGGGTATCCCACTGCTGTAGATGGGAGTAGCAACATCACCACCTGGGCCAATCTACCCAAGTCTGGGGAACCTCTGACAGCCGCTTACGATGGTACATCCAGTGAGAACCAACCTGACTACACTCTGCGGCCCTTCCGCAAGTCGGGAGCCATCTACTGGGGGGCTACACCCTCCGACTGGATAGCAGGCATCCTCAATGCGGCCAGCGACACAGTAAGTCGCTTTTGGATACGGATAAGTGTAAGCGTGGCAACAGAGACAGGCGTGCCTGAAATAGCCGAGCTACGGATTATCACAGGGCAGCCGACCGCTTATATCTTCCGAGGGCGTCCGAGAGGGCCATATGACCGCCCTGGGCACCTCGTTATCTGGGAGTCCTGGTGCAGAGTCGTCGGTGTAGTCCCCGCTATCACAGCCATGAACATGGCTACCTATCTCACCATGCCCCACAGACGGGGCGAAACCCTCATGCTGGCGACTCGGAACAAGGTGGTCCTGAGCGAGTTGCCCGTTACGCCTACAGACCAGTTGTATGCTGATGAAGGCGGCGGCATTGTCTACGAACCCCTTGATGATGCGGGTATGCCGGAACTCAACAAGCAATGGAACAGCGTAACCATCAAGGGACGGACTATCGATGCCAACCATACTGTCGCACTCGCTTATCGCATGGATGAAGCCACATCCTGGACATCGGTAGGAACAGCCACCAGCAGCCCCACGACCTTCACGCTTTCTAGCGTTCAGGGGCGCGCCATGCAACGGCGCTATACCTTCACGGACATATCTGGACAGAATGCCGCTGTAGAGCCTGTAACAGAGATAAACGAGGTCGAGATCGTGTTCCGTCCCCTGCCCACCTACAAGAATGTCTATCGAGCTACCGTGATGATGCACGACGGGCAGCCAGGGCCTGGTGGGGGTATGCGGCCCAAGATGGCAACGCAGCTCTCCACACTGGAAGCCACCCAGGGCGCAGGAGCCAAGACGCTCGTGGATGCGACTCGGCGTTCCAAGACAGTAACGGTGCAAGCTGTATCTGAGATGGAACTGTATCAGGATGCACGGGAGATGCCTGTGCTCTTGGTTGAACTTGTTATGTGTGAAGTTTAGCGATGCCGGAAGAGAAGCGACCTGAGCCTACGCCTCAACCCGAACCGACGCCGCAAGCAGATGCCCTAGAGCGGTTGCGACAGGCTGCACCAGCCCCGCCTTCTGATTGGGAGCGGCGCTGGGAAGACCGTGTGGGGACGTTAGAGCAAGAGATGCAACGTCTTAAGTTTCGCATAGAGGATGAGACACAACTTGAGGTACAGAACAATGGCACACGGCTTCACAAGTATCGCTCCGTGAATGTCCAGCCCCCGCTCACAGCTACCGAGGCCGCGGCGAACCAACGCATTAACCTGACGGGGATTGCGGGGGTTATCCTGCTGGCAGGGCATATCGCTACCACGAGTGGTAGTTATCTCCAATGTAGCCCTCGCCTGACCTATAATACCGCTAAACACGCTGCCACTCTCCGCTTCCGTAGTTGGTGCCGTGCAGATGGTGCCGCCCAGGGCCAAATCCGCTTATATGATGTTACGGCGGCTAGTGCGATAGTAACTCATACCGGCGGTGGGCAGCAGGATAGCAGCGTTACCCTGACCAATGGCAACGTCTATGAGATTGAAGGAGCCAGTGCGACGAATGGCCAGGCTGTCGAGGATTGGGCTGACCTGTATGCGGACTAAAGATAGACTCATATGAAGGGGTAACATATGAACCTGAAAACATGGACCACACTCTTCTTCTCCCTGTTGGGCCTCCTGGGACTTATCGTCATTGCCATTATGCAAACAGCGCAGTCAGGTCAGCCACAGGACGGGGTGCTCATTGCCTTGACTGCCGTAACCGCAGGTGCGGCTCAGTGGTTATTCCGCAACGGCACCAGCAAGTAGGAGAGAGGCGACATGACCACCTTCAAGGCTATCCTGGAGATTGTCTGGCTCTCCGTCTGGGTGGTTGCTGCCGCCGTCTGGCTGGCTATCACCATCATCGCAGGGCGCATCGGTTATCATATGTGGCGAGACGGCAAGCATCCGCGTTAGCTGGGAGAAGTTCCCCTTGACTTTCCCTGCATTCTCTGGTACGCTTTATAGGCTGTAAACCTCTCAACTCAGGGCTCTGATAAGTTCGCATCTTCTCAGAGCCCTTCCCATTATAGCGAAGGGAGAAGAACTCATGCGCCTCACACCGCGCCAACAGAAGGTACTAAGCACTACCGTGGCCTTTTGCGATATTCGCTATGAGCCGACAGAGGACGACATTGAAGCCTTCTTCGCTTATACAGATCGTGGTATTGATGGCCCACCCAGGGGAGTGGATTCTGGATATACATTGAGGACAGCCTGGAAGTTCTGGATCGCTACAACCTCTAAGCAGGATGCACAGAAGTGGGGACGAGGCTACTCCATGACGCAACGGGCCTGGCTTGATGACCATTTTGCTGACCGGTATGAAGACAGTACCTCCTTAGCCACAGTCGCAGTGGACTTTGTGTGGGATGCACTGACGCCAGAATATCGCTGTGGGCGTTCTGTGGAAGACTACTGGCTCAGGAACCTACCTGCGTATCAGCATCTTTGTCAACTGCGAGCACGGATAGGATCGGGGGCACATGAGCAGTTATTCTGGCATGGGAGAACACCTGATGCCACGCCTTGATATGATCTGCCCCAAGTGCGGCGCTTGGCAGGTCTATGGAGAGCGGGATCGCTGGGGGCCCTTCATCACCTGTCTCATGTGTGGCTGGCAGCCCACGACAGAGGCTCCTGCGCATCTGGGGCGTGAGCCCAAGATGGCCGATCCAGACCACTTGAGCAGGTTGCAAAAGCTCTAGGGCAAGAGGAGATGCGACATTGGGGCAACCAGACGGCGATACAGGGTACGGATTGAGACGCCTACTGGCCGAATTGACCAGTATGTTACTGCTGTGTCTGAAGACATTGTACGCCTGTGGGCGCGCGCTCATTATCGAGGCTTGGCGTGGAGTGTGCAGGAGATGAAGGCTCAGCAAGCACGTCACGAGTAAACCAGGCATAGCCACCGATCATGCCTTGGAGATGCCAGCCCTCAGCAAACAGCCGCTTTAATCTTTCCGTAGGGTAATCGTACTCTCGGATATAAAGAGAATAGACTTCCCGTTCCATGTCCTTCTCCTTTTATAGCAGCGTAAGCTGGCTCACTCGCCACTGCTATCGCCTCCTGGCGTCTTCTCCTGATGTATCTCCTGGCGTAGAGCATCAAGCTCAATAGCAAGCTGCATGAGCGCCTGGCTGACATATGTCAAGACGGGATCAGCGCGACGAGGCTGGCTTAAATGCAGACGGCAGATAATCACCGAAATCCTCTCGGCGATGGTAGACATTGTTGGGTACGGCTGCCTAACTGTCACCGCTGTCGCCTCCTGGCTGGCCAATGAGGTATACATCCTTGGCTGGGCAGATGCAGGGCCAAGAGACGCATTCGGAGCACAGGGGCACGGGCTCAGGCTTGGGCTTCATGGCATCTCCCTCATATATGGTAGCGGAGTGACCCGTCGGTTGTTAAGCAAAAGCTGAAAATGCAGATGAGGCCCAGTTGTCCGCCCTGTGTTGCCCGCTATGCCGATCACATCGCCTTGTTGTACCCGATTGCCTACCTCGCGATAACGCCTCGCCAAATGTGCGTAGCCTGTCCGCAAGCCGCCAACATGCTCTATCTCGATGTATCTTCCCCAGTAACCATCCACCACGCCAGGGAAGCCCACAGGCTCGTTATCAGCCGAGATAATGACTATCCCATCAGCGGCTGCCCAGACATACCGTTCATCCAGCCTGATGGTAGCAGGCGGTGCATAGTCAATACCATAGTGGGTACGATCTTCCCGCCAGGTATAAGTTGGATCATACCCATACTTCTGCGTCACGGGCCAGCGCGCGTCTACTGGACAGGACAGGCGCAGGCCCGCTACGGATTTGGGGCCATGGCCAGTTGCTTGAGGGCTTCTACATTGCCCTTGATGGCATTAGCAATCATCTCGAATTCCTCCGCGCGCAGCCGAACGGCTCGTGTTGCGGCCATCCAAGCGAGGAAGTCTACATCGGATATACCGCCACCCTGCTTCCATATCAGATACTCCTGGGGCCAACGGTCTCGGAACTCCATAGTGCCTCCTCCTTGCTGACTCGGATAGGCTGCTATCGGTGGTGTCCAGGGATGCGCCCTGTTATCCTCGCCCAGCCCAGCCGGAATGCTGGTGTTGATGATGTCGAAGTTCGGCCAGCCATTGTTGCCGCGGCATAAAAAGGTCGCCGCTCCGATGATGCCGTCAAGACGCCAATGGAGCGCGCGGTTCTTGAAGTCCGCTATGTAGGCTTCCTCGGAGATGCCTAACGCCTTGTAGCCGCCTAGCTCGTGGCCCGTCTCGCCGAACCATATCCGGGGCATGTTCACAATGAGACGCATCTTCTGGTAGCGGTACACTGTCCAGCTATCGTCGGGATGCTCCAAACGTTGGCTGTAGCCGTCGTAGGTGAAGATAGCGTTGGGCCGCTCCAGGTAGGGCTTCCAGCGGATTATGTCCCCCATGTACACTGGACCACCACCACCAATGCTGCTCCCACATGACCAGCGGTCGCCTTGTGCCAACGCGTCGGCGAAGATGCAATCAAAGTCCACGATGCGCTGGCAGTCCACCGCCGTGTCGGTCGGCGGCTCGTTCAGGCTTTGCCAGCCGTTGACCTCGGTATTGGCAGGGTGCGTGAGACACTGTTCGGCCAGGATGGGGGCATAACGGGTCGGGTTGCTCAGACAGAGCGCATTGGCCTCATTATCGCTCGGCCCTAACCAGAGCCGCCCAAAGATGAGGGCATCGGGGAAAGCCTCCCTGATTACTGGGGCCAGGGTCAGGCCCTCATTAAAGAGCTTGATGGTGCCTGGCTTGAGTGCCTCTAGGTTGTCCAGGATGACCTCTTCGGGGAATTGCGCTGAAGCCCCACCGTGTACGCCTGCGCCTATGATGCCTCCAGGCATTACGGCCTCCTTTCTGATGCGGGGTGCCATATGATCCCTGCGCCACCGCAGCTATGGCAGACCTCCCTGGTGGTGCTTGTTGTGCCAAGGCCCGGATTGTAAAAGCCTGCCTCTACAGTACCCCGCCCTTCACAGATTGGACAGCGAAAGGGCTGGGCTACCAGACTCTGCCGCAGGCTCTTAAGCTGGGCCTCTGCGGCGCAAAGACAGCAGTTTGATGGGTATTGTGTATGCAGAATGAGATGTTGGGAATCCGTCTTTGCCATATCGCTACTCCTCTTTTGTCGCCACAAGCCCCGCCAGAGCGAGGGTAGCGGCTATATCACGCTCTGTTTGGCGCAACTTCCGATGGGTTGTCTGGATAGCCTGGCGTATTGTATCAGGCGGGTCTAGCCAGTATGCCCCGTTGGATGCAAAGGTTAGACCCCAGCCGCAGTCCAAGACAAACGTCTTGGTGCCGGCCCCGTAGCTGGATAGTGCATCAAAGAGCACGCCCAGAATGTGGTGGTTTACGCATTCCTGCAAGCACTCTGCCGAGTTGGAAGCTACGTAATGGTTATGTTGTATCACGAGCCTACTCCTTTCTTGCTCTAGTATCCAGCGCCCATTGTCCTATACAGTACCGACCTCACCGCCTCCCATCGGGAGACAGCCTGCGCTGGCCTTACCCCTACGTCCAGCCAGGCTACTAAACTGGTACAAACCCAGCAGTGCTAAGCCTGCACCCAAGGCTGGACGACTGTCCCAGCGGCCCACGCTAACTACAGGGAGCAGCTACTATGGAAGCAGCCTCATGCCTGTATGCTCTCAGACTGGGACATCTCCTACCAGAGCCAATACACTACACTGCACTGCAATACACTAGAGTGCTGGCCTAACCCCGTACCAGCATGGCTGCGTCGTAGCCCACAGTGACTACACTTCCCTTTAGCAGTTGCGCCTTCTGCCCCTCGACAGCTTGGCCTTCGCTGCCCCGACTCCTCTACCACAGCCTTCCCAACACGTTCATGCATAACCCCGATACCCGGAATACTCTGCCTGGTTTGGTGTGCTGCCCAGGACTCGAACCTGGATGCCTCTTGTTGTCCAGAACAGATGCTAAGCGGTTCACATAGTGGGTGAAGGCCCACCCAATCCCCGACCGTCTGGATTTTGCGTCTTCCCTTTCGCCAGCAGCACATGTACCCTCTTTATCCAATCCTACAAGCTCCGCTGACGCAACAAACCTATAAAACTCAATGTCCCCGTCAAAAGGAGCCAAGAACCGATTGCCCATTCTTGGAAGAAGAAGAGCAGTATGATCCCAGTCCCCATACTAGCACCAATACCCAAGCCTGGGCTGAGGAGAATATCCTTGATGCCCATCTTGTTCTCCTTTCACGTGCAACTCGGATACCCTGGATACTCCGCGTGATTCCGCTCCCTCTCGCTGCCTTCCGTCGAAAAGACAGTCTGCGCTGGCCTTTTCATTCCTTTGGTCGATGTTTTGAGCGCCAAAACGCTTCCCACCAATTCTCTCAAACAAAGCAGACAATCTTTGGGTAGTGGAGACACACTGCTCTTATGAGGACAGCGGCCTCTGCCTTGATACCAATCCAAAATGAGATCACTCTCTTGACTCTCAGTTAATACGTTTTCTGACAGCATTCTCTGACTCCTTTCATGTGCACCTCGGATACCCCGGATACTCCGCATGGTTTATCTGCCTCAGCCCCTTCCTTGTAGTTCCAGCCACATGGACTACAGTATGCCTCACGGTCATTTTGGCCATCCCTGGGGCCACCACTAAGCCAGCTACCACATTTAGGACAGGTTTCTCGCCCATCTCCATAGTTTGGGCATCTATCTTCATAGAATGCCTTGATGTCAGGTACAATATAGAAGCGGAAGAAAAGCCGCCACGTCAGCCAACCCAATGGTATACCAGTAAGAGGTACGAGTGCCAGCCCAAGGAGATAGAGCCAGTTATCCGCTAACCAGGACATCACGCCTCCTTTCACTCACGTGCAACTCGGATACCCCGACCAGTCCCCGTGATTGCTGGCTCGCAGCCAGTCCACCAGCCTGGGCCACTGCCCACCTGTAGCCCCTGCCGTCAGCCGTTCAAGCACGTCCGCCTGGTAGTCGTTGGCCTCTCGCTCCGCATCACGCCCACACCAAGAGCGGCCTTGACTGAACTGGGCAAGATGTAGGGCCTCATGCGCTGCTATTGTTGTAGCACACCATTGCCAGCCGCCGACACCCTCACAAAGCCTCCGATTGACCAGGATTTCCCCCCGTGCCTTATTCGGGGCAACCCCCGTGAAGTTGGCCTCCACGATGTGCCAAGCCTGCGTCAGGAGGAAGCTAGTTACCTCTGGCTGACTCCGATGCAGCCATTCGAGCGCCTGATAGATAGTAGCCTGGAACTCTGGACTGCCATCTATCCATAGCGTAGGGCACTCGCCGAGCCTCTCAACTGCATAGTGCCCGTCGGCATATTGCCGGACAAGCTGGACGCCGCCGCACCAGGTTGTTTCTGGGTAGGTGCGTATCGGCTCTTCGGCATTGGCCCAGAAGGGGATGCCGAAGTAGAGTACCAGGGCCAGCAAGGTAGAACGCAGGAGCAGTTTCACAAGAGCTCCGCCTGTGCCAGTTTGTGTTTCGCTGTCTTACTATGAGCCAGCCAGCTAACTTTGGTGACTAGCTTGTGGCACACGATACAATAGCGCAGTCCAGCCATTTGACCCCCCCCTTTCCTGCTCCGGCCCCAGCGCCCAGGTACTCCCGTTCTGTAACTGCGGTTTCCCACCCTTGCCAGGTACTCCATCTGTTTCCCTGCGCTGGCCTTACCCCAGTCCAGCCCCGCTCGAATCACGGCACAGGCCCAGCATTGCTAAGTCTGCGCCCAAGGCTGGACTTCTCCTACCAGAGTCTATACATTCTCCCACCTCCATTGGAGCCAGAAGATATTGATGGCCCAACGCTTCTTGTATGGGGGGTTCGTCCCCCACGTGAGCTGATAACGGTGCAACAACATCCGAGGAAGCCAATACCCTCTTCTGTGATTACGTGTTCGTATAAACTTCATCTAAATACCTCCCGCCAGAGCGATTACTCATCCGGCTTGTGATTTTCGCCATCTGGCAACTCTAACCGCCATCCCATCTTGACAAGCCCAGCGCGTAGAAGACGGTTACAACAGTCCAGGCAAAGATCGTGAGGGGTACTACCTTGGGCATCCCAGCGTGTCAAGGTAAGCGAGATACGCATGAAAGGCCCCACGCCGTGCGTCCAGAGGCTCACCTGCACTGTGTCGGTGACGCCTGTATCGCCACGAAGACTACTCTGACCTGGGTGATACTCCTTGCACAGATCGCATTGATAAGCCTGGCTCATCATCGTACCTCCACCTTGATGGCATCGCCCAGATAGTGGACTGTGACACTGGGCGGTGCTAAGATAATATCCTCTGGATAAGTGCCATCCCCAAGCCACTTCTGGGATTGGAGTCGCAGGACTAAGACACCCTCACGCCCTATCTGAAAATCCACAAGAGTCACGTCATCAGGTAGAGGATTTTGCACTGTATAAGTGCGCATCATATTATTATGAGCTTGGAGAAACCCTAGCAAGACTTCTGGCGAAATCCAGAGTTGTCGAATACCCATTACTGTACCTCCACCTTGACTGCATCTTCCAGTACCACCGCTAGTGCTTCCTCTGGCGACCGCACGACGGCCACACGCCAGCCGTAGTAGTGCAAGACCTGGTGCATCTGGAGTTGCGCCTTCCGCAACACGCCCCGCGGCGTCTTGACTTCGAGCCAGATAGGAGCTGTCCACGCATCCTTGACCAGCAGATCGGGTAGGTTGGAGGGCAAGCTGCCCACTAGCGACCCATGTCCCCCTGGCGGCGCAAAGATAAGCACCTGATAGCCTCTGTCCCTTAATACCCGTACAATGCGCCACTGGAGCTGCTTTTCGGTTTCCCGTGCCCGCTCCTGGGCCACGTACTCGGCGATGGGCATAGAGTCATAAGAGTCATAGACGATGGACTGCTGTAGCGCCTTCTCAGAATGTTTCACCCCTACCTCCGTCATACTTCGCACACTCCGAGCAGACCTTCGTACGCCGACCTCGCAGCACCTCTAAAAGCGTTATCTGCCCATCTTTGCGCAGCCCAAAGGAGAAGCCCTGAGCGCACCTCACATACCGACCACCCATACAGATAACGGCATGGCGGCAATCGTATACTAAAGGGCGCTTATCCTTGTGCCGCGCCTCCTCCCGCTGTTCCTCAAGCCGGTCGGCTACATCGGGCACATAATACCGCTCTGTCGCCGTTGCCTCTTTCATCGTGGCCTCACTATCCTATAATCCGATGCCTGGATGCCCACCAGTTGCCTTAACACCTGTTTCATATACCTTTAACACCTGTTATTTGCCCCCTTAACAACACCACTCTCCTATAGGAGTGGTGTT